>Ga0310786_10002462_pt1 | contig 28262 bp, 24 predicted proteins | sample AusTroGonzalo_MG_FD_203881 | JGI IMG/M metagenome (GOLD analysis project Ga0310786, IMG submission 203881) | Bovine rumen microbial communities from tropical cattle in Woodstock, Queensland, Australia - Gonzalo_03 (v2) (version 2) | ecosystem: Host-associated > Mammals > Digestive system >...
ATTGGTTTAATGTCGTATAATTGTTTTAATAAATTTCCAAACCAAACATTACGCGCCATTCCATCGGACATCTTGGATGGATGACATTGAACCGCAATTTCAGCATTTGGCATACGTCCTAATTTTATAATTTCAGATATTGAATTATGTTCGCGGGGGTCGGAACAAGTTATATATTCCAATTTCATTTTTTTTCCTTTTTGTTTTTTAATCGTAATTGTCCGCACGCAGAACCAATGTCCGCCCCCCTTTCCCGACGAATTCGCGTATGAATTTTATTTTGTATTAAAATATCTTGGAATCGATGAACTGTATTTCCAGATACAGAAGCAAAATCGCGTTCATCCACCGTATTCCATGGAATTAAATTTACCATTACATTATGTCCACGCAAAAGGTCTGATAATGTTTCAGCGTCTGTTTTTGAACAATTATAAAGAGCGATTTCACCGTTTTCATCACGTTTACCCAATATGATATATTCAATCATCAATTGGCGATTATGTGTTTCCGAAAACTTAAAAGCCGCGTCCAAAACTTCGCGGATTTTATATTTGTTATTTATGGGCATTATTTGTGAACGCAATTCATCGGTTGGTGCGTGCAAAGATATAGCTAAATTTATTGGACGGCCCCATGCGTTTAATTCTTCAATACCAGGAACTATGCCACACGTTGATACAGTAATTCGGCGCCAAGAAATATTTAATTCACTATTTGCGCGTTCTAAAAAACCGATAACATTTTGTGTGTTCTGTAATGGTTCGCCAGTTCCCATAACGACAATATGTGATACATCGTTATTATTCGCATCCCCATTGGGACGAATGTCACGATTATCGTTGCGGCGTAATTCCCATTGAGAAACCAATATTTGAGCAAACATTTCATTAACAGTTAAATTTCGTTTTAAGCCCAATAAAGTGCTGGCACAAAATTTACAACCCATTGCACACCCAGCCTGGGATGAAACGCAAACACTGTTACCATAAGTTGTGCGCATCAAAACACACTCGATTTGTTCATTGTCGTTTAATTCAAGTAAAAATTTAGTCGTTTGATTATCAGAACTATCTAATCGTTTTACGATTTTTACAGGTAAAGTTTGTGCACAATCATCCAGTTTTTTTCGTAAATCCAAAGGCAAATTTTTCATAACACTGAAATCTGGTGCACCACGATTTAACCAATCAGATATTTGCGCTGCACGAAACCGTGGCAACCCCATATCTGTGACAAATTTTTCCAATTCTGGTTTTGTTAAATTAAAAAGAACAGTTTTCATAATTTATATCTTTTGTCATTTATGATGATCACGGCTTTGCGGCGCAATTGTTTTAATTGTTGTTCAGCTTTGAAAGACGCCTTTCTGAAAATCGCATTTTGTTTTATGATTTCATCCAAGTTTTGATATTCTTCGGTTTTTTCTTCGCTGCATACCAAAACAACAGAATCATCAACAACATTTGACCAAGTTAACAATGGTAGTTCTGCGGTTCTTTCGCGCATATCGTATGATAGTTCATATTGCATAGCAGAAAATTTTTGTGGTTCGCCACCAAGTTTTTCGGCCATTTGAACTGCATCATCGCAATTTTTTGGTTTGGTTAATTTTTTTGCTACTTCTTTTGGAATATCAATCAATCGTACCAATGTGATTTTTAGCGGCAAACCACGTTCGCGTGCTAATTCATTTCTTTCTGATTTGATATCTTTTTCAGAAACTTCTGTTGATGGAACGATTGTACGTGACATCATCACACCCCACGCGATATCAGAACGCAAAGCTAAACGTGCCATTGCGCGCATTGTTTCGTCCATTTCCCCCATATTCATTTTGTTTAATTCTTGGTCTGCATCTTCATCAGTTGGTTTTACACCAAAATTAGCTGCATAATTTATTTTGATATAATCATCAACAATGTTTTTAAATGCCTGGCGGCGATTTGTTGTTGAAATGTTTCCCTGGCGCGCCATCAGTTCAGTTCGTGCCGTTATATCAGAATCTGTGATTGGATTACCGTTCACTGTTGCAACAACAGTGGAACAATATCCCCCTGATATATTCAATATCAAACCAAAACATAACACAGCAATTTTTTTTATCATTTTTTACCTCTCCTGTTTTTAATAATGTTTCCCATCAATACTGATTCCGAATTTGAATTGGACGGTTACACCACCAGTATAATCGTATTTCACAGCATTATCACGTTGATATTGCAAAGACAAGAAATAGCATGGATGTTCATAATATATTCCGCCCGAATGCCGTTGGAATACATGTTCATATATATTATAGAATGCACTTCCGCGGACAGATATTTGTTTGGTTATTTGTAATCCGGCCCCAAATATTACTTCGTGTGTATCTTGGTCGTCTGTTGAATAAATATCAATAGGGTGCGAATCCCAAAGATGCCCCAATGATAAAAATGTTCCGTTTTTGCCTATGAATAAAGAATTTTCAGTGTGGTTCAAATCCATTTTATTTCTGTCAAAGCGGAAACGAGTATCAAATTGAAGAAAACCATTGTTGCTGTATGAAATGCGTCCAACATAATCAGATGTACCATTTCTGAAACCGTTATCATTAAAGTCTTTTCTACCAGTGTTAAAATCGTACGTTTGCCCAAGAAAGACTTCGATATTATGATTTTCGCTAACCCCAGCCCAACGCATACCATAATCTGCAAAATTACCATTTTCCCAAACATCTAATCCTGCATATCGATTGTCAGAAAACAAGGTTGCGTCAGATAATAACCGTCCAGCAGAATCATTGTCGTACGCAAAAACAGATTGTGTGTTTGTGTGTTTCATTATTGTTAAACGGGCGCGTGGTTCAATAATATATGTCCAACTGTTTTTCGTGCTAAACAAAGGCAATCCCCATTCAACATAACCGCTTGGTAAAAAACGAGTTTTCACCCCAGAATATGAATTTACAATTTGGTTATCGTTATAAATTTTGATGTGATCGAAATTATAAACATCATATCGTCCAGACAAACCAATTGTTAAACGATTGCCACCCCAAAGTGTCCATGGGGAAACAATTTGACCCATACCAATAATACGTTGTGAAGAAGAATCAGAAGAAGACACTCCTAATATATCGCCAGAAAAATTCAAATATGTTTCAGCAAAAAGTGGTTCTGTTTGATAAACACCACGAATGTTTGGCAATATATTTCCAGATGTTACTTGCTGGTTTCCAGTCGGTTCGCGCAATTCTTGGAATATATGGGTGTCTGCGACGATATAGCTGGTTTGACCAAACAATTCAATTTTTGCTCCAGAATCTAAATACGGTTGATAATCATAAAATCTATATTTTTGTAAATATGTTTTATCAGATGTTCTGTTGATATAAACCGTCGCACGCGCGTTTTCGCCTAATTCAATAACATCATCGTTAAATATATGCCAACGATTTTCGGCATCCTTATTATGAGTAAAAGATGCATTTGTTCTGAATTCAGCATGATTTAAATTCAAACGATGTTCCAATTGAAACAAAGGGTTTTCATCGGTTAAATATGACAAAGTCGTTGTCAAATCATGTTGATCAGAAATGTTTATATAAAGCGGTATATTAATTTGCGTCCCCATATCATTTGTTGTGCTGAAACTGGGGGTTAAAAATCCTGTTTTGTATTTCACAGACGGATCAGGCATTTCATAATATGGTAACCACAATATAGGAATATTTTGGTTATAAAGCCAAAAAATCATATTGTGAAAATAAAGCATTTTTTCATTTGAATCATGAATTATTTCATTTCCAGATATTTCCCAAGTGTTTCCGAATGAATCACAACCATCGCACGCCGTGAAAGTTGCATTTTTGGCTGTGGTTTCAGAACTGTCGCGCGTAATTTCTTCTGCACTTATATACACATGATGCCCCAGCCACAATTCGATATCAGAAGCAGACGCATTAGTTGCATTTTTAGATATAGTTATATTTTCAGATTTAATTTTTTGACCAGATGCATTGGTTACTTCGGTATTACCGAAAGTTTTTAATTCTTCGGATTTGATATCATATTCGACTACATCAGATTTTATGGTTTTTGATTCATCTATGTTGATACCCAAAGCAAACGCGTTTGCCATCATTAAACAGAACGAAAAAGATGATATTAAATACTTCATTTCTTTAACAATAAACCAACCAATCCGAATAATACAGCAAAAACCCCAATGGCAACCAATCCAAAATCAGTTAATGTATCAACCATATTTGATACCGACATATACGTTGCCATAATTGCCGCCATTGACAATACCGCCAGTGCGGGTGCAAAACTGGCACGACGGCGCAACAGAGATGTTTTAAGTAAAATCAAAGTGCATACAATAGCCAATATTAAATTCATAAATGGATTTATCAAACGCGTGCATAATTCAACCAAAGTCAATTGATGTTGGCGGATATTTTCTTGGGAAATAACATCCTGAATCAAAGTCCAAGTCGGAATTCGGCGCACACGGAATGAAACATCTGAATCATTTTCAGCTAAATCTAAATCCATATCAAAATTATCAAATGTCCCAGTTGTGAAACCATTTTTTCCAGACATCTGTAACGACCCATTATTCGTTACAATCGACAGTCCATGTGTTGTAGAAACTAATTTTCCGCGTTCTGCAAAAATCAGCATTTGGCTTTTGTCATTACGCATATCGGACAACATAACCTGGTTTAAATCTTGGCCCGACACATTATCAACATACACGACCAAACCATTTGCCAATCTAGTAAACGCAGATTCCTGTAATTTCAAATGTGCCAATCCATAACGCAGATTCCATTGGGTGCTGTAAAATTTAGCCTGGGTTATTGGAACAATCCAGATGTTCAGAACCAAATGAATGACAGTCAACAATGCTGCAAATTTAATAGCAGGTTTCGCAATTTGCCACGGCGAAAGGCCAGTGGCCATCATAACAGTCACTTCATTTTCAGAAATCATTTTATTATACACAAAAATAGTCGCGATAAAGGTAATAAATGGAATAATGATTGAAACTATGAACGGAATCATAAACGATATAAGGTATAAAAAGCTTGAAAATTTAATACCATAATTGATAAGGAACTTCATCATAGTCATAATTTGCATCATCCACGCAAGTCCCGTTAGAATCAGCAATAACATGATGAAAATAGCCAACAATTGTCGTCTAAAATATCTGTTTATAATACTCATAATTTAAAGTATAAAGCCCAAATTCCCACCCGTCAAGAATAATAGCATTTTTCAATTTTTTTTCTTGCATTTATGCGATTCGGATTTAATAATAAGCTTGTTCTTAAAAAATAAGTTTTTAAGGGCGGGGTTGAAAGACCCCGCCCTTTGAATAAAAAAGGCAATAAATATAAGGAGAAACCAAAATGTCTTTTGAATCTATGCCACGTCAAGATTTATTGTTAGCCATCGATTCTTTGGCCCAGGAAAAAATGATAAGTCGTGAAACAGTTATTGAATCTTTGGAATCTGCAATTTCAAAAATTGCTAAACACAAATATGGCGAAGAATTTAATATCGTTACTGAAATCGATCGTAAAAACGGTGCGATACATGTAAAACGTTTGTTCGAAGTTATTGAATCGCCTGAATCCAAAGGTGACGAATATGATCCAAATACTATGTTGACTGTGGCCCAGGCTAAAAAATATGCATCAAATCCAGTCGTTGGTGATGTTGTAGAAGATATGTTGCCGGAACCTGAATTTGGTCGTATGGCATTTCAAACTGCACGTCAAATTATGACTGCACGTGTTCGGGACGCTGAAAAAGGCAATCAATACGAAGAATTCAAAGACAATATTGGTGATATCGTGAACGGTGTTGTTAAACGTATCGAATTTGGTAATGTTTTTGTCGATATCAATGGCAAAGCCGAAGGTTATATTAAAAATACTGAATTAATCCCAGGCGAACGTTTGGCCGTCGGTGATCGTGTGCGTGCTTTGATTATGGACGTTGTTCGTTCTAATTCGGGTCCACAAATCTTTTTGACAAGAACACATCCAATGTTCATGGAAAAACTGTTCACCCAGGAAGTGCCTGAAATTTACGAAGGTATTATTAAGATTAAATCTGTATCTCGTGCACCGGGTTCGCACGCAAAAATCGCAGTTGAAACCCAGGATCCATCTATTGATGCAGTGGGTATGACTGTCGGTATCAAGGGAACACGTATCCAACCTGTTATCAATGAATGTCACGGTGAAAAAATCGATGTTATTTTGTATTCAGAAGACCCAGCTGTGTTTATCGTGAACGCAATGCAACCTGCGAAAGTTGCAAAAATCATCGTTGACGAAGATACTCACACAGCGGCTGTGGTTGTGACCGAAGATCAACAGTCTTTGGCAATTGGTCGTCGTGGGCAAAATGTCCGTCTGGCTTCTCAATTGACGGGTTGGAATATTGACGTCATGAACGAAGCAGAAGAATCTGAACGTCGTGCCAAAGAATTCAAAGAAAAAACAGAATTGTTCACCTCCGCTTTGGATGTTGATGAAACAATTGCTCAATTGCTTATCACAGAAGGTTTCAGAACAATCGAAGAAATCGCATATGTCGAACAATCTGAATTGGAATCTATCGAAGGATTCAATACTGAATTGGCTATCGAATTACAAAATCGTGCCAAGGCTTATTTGGCAAAATTAGAACAAGATTATTTCGATAATGGACACAAAATTGGTATGAGTGACGATTTGTTGAAATTTGATTTCATTAAACGTCCAATCATTATGAAATTGGGTGAAAATGGGGTTAAATCATTATCTGATTTGGCTGACCTTGCATCCGATGAATTGGTTGAAATCTTGGGCGAAGACACAATGTCGCCACGGTTGGCTGAACGCGTAATTATGAAGGCGCGTGAATTGGCATACGGTATTGTTCAAGATTCAGACGAAGAATAAAAAAATAACCAAAGGTTAAAATATGGCAACATTGACACTTGGAAAATCAGTTACAATTGGCGCAGTGCAAAGCAAAAAAGGCGATGCTGTTTTTGTTGAACGCCGTCGTCGTATTGTAGCCCCAGGGACTAATGAATTACGCGAAGAACCGAAAAAGGTTGAACCAGCACATAACGCAGCCGATGAAAAACTGCGTGCTGTGTTGGCTGCGGCTAAGGCGCGGGACGAAGAACGCAAAAAACGCGAAGCCCAGGAAGAGGCTGAACGTCGCGCCCGCGAAGCAGAAATTGAACGCGAAAATCGTGAATACGAAGCTGTCAAAGAACAACTGGCGCAACGTGAAAGCGAAGCCGAAGCAGAACAGCAGCAAGTCGAAGAAGTCGTGAATGTTCCTATGCGTGAAAATACTCACGAAAACAGAAAGTCAAATACTGCCACACAAAACCATAATAATCGTTCATTTAACGATAACGAAAACGATAATCGTTTCGGAAAACAAAACCGTTTCAAGAAAGATTTCAAAAAAGGCGGAAAAATTTCCATTCACGATATTGTTATCGGTGGCGGTGATGATGACGATGATGAAGAAATAGGATTGCGTGGTGCGAACCGTCGTCGCAGTGAAGCATCACTTAAACGTTTTCGTGAAAAAGCGCGTGCTGTATTTTCCGCTCCACAAAAAGTTGAACATGTTGTCACATTATCAGACACTATCACAGTCAAAGATTTGGCTGCGGCTATGGCTGAAAAGGTTGGCAATGTTATCAAAAAATTGATGGAAATGGGAATGATGGCATCGCAAAACCAATCAATTGACGCAGATACAGCTGAATTGGTTGCGTCTGAATTTGGTGCCACTGTGAAACGTGTTGATGTGAAACCGTACGCAGATATATTGGAACAACAACCAAATCCTGAAAGATTGCAACCACGTGCACCCGTTGTAACAGTTGTGGGACACGTTGATCATGGTAAAACTTCGTTATTGGATGCGTTCCGTAACGCAAATGTGGTTGCAGGTGAAGCAGGTGGAATCACTCAACACATTTCTTCATACGAAGTTAAAACAAAATCTGGTGCCATGATTACTTTTCTTGATACACCAGGACATGAAACATTTACAGCAATGCGTGCGCGTGGTGCACAAATCGCAGATATTGTTGTGTTGGTGGTTGCTGCGAACGATTCAATCATGCCACAAACTATCGAAGCAATAAATCATATTCGCGCCGCACACGTTCCTTTCATTGTTGCGATAAACAAATGTGATTTACCAGAAGCCAATCCGCAACGCGTAAAAACAGATTTGTTACAACAGGAAGTCCAAGTCGAAGAAATGGGTGGCGATGTTCAATGTGTCGAAATTTCTGCTAAAACAAAAATGGGATTGGATAAATTGGAAGAGGCCATTTTATTACAGGCTGAAATTATGGATTTGAAAGCAGACCCAGATATGTTGGCATCTGCTTATGTAGTCGAAGCTAAGATGGAAAAAGGTTTGGGCGCAGTTGCAACTGTTTTAATGCGTCAGGGAACTTTGTCTGTGGGTGACGTGTTCGTTGTTGGTGAAACATTTGGACGCGTTCGTGGTTTGATAAATTCAAATGGTGTTCGTGTAAAAAGTGTTAAACCGGGGCAGCCTGTGATGGTATTGGGATTGGAATCTGTGCCGGCTGCGGGTGACGAATTACACGTTATGGAAACCGAAGCGCAAACACGTGAAGTTGCTGCGTATCGTGTTCAAAAGGCAAAAGATAAAGCCAACGCAGTTAAACGTTCATCATTGGAAGAATTATTTGCTAAACGCGATGAAACCAAGAAATTAACTTTGCCAATTATTTTGCGTGCAGACGTTCAAGGTTCGGTTGAAGCGATTTCCGATATGTTACATGGATTTAATTCGGACAAAGCAGCGGTTGAATTGTTGTCTGCGGGCGTTGGTCAAATTACCGAAGGCGATATTCGTTTGGCGACTGCATCGGGTGCTGTGATAATTGCGTTTAATGTTCGTGCAGATTCGGCTGTACGTGATATGGCGCGCAACAATGGTGTTGATATAAGATACCACAGTGTCGTTTATCGCATCACAGATGAAATCAAAGAAATCTTGTCTGGTAAATTGGCACCTGAAAAACACGAAAACTTTATTGGTTATGCCGATGTTATTGCTTTGTTTACTGTGGGCAAAGGAACGAAAGTTGCCGGTTGTCGCGTATCTGAGGGCGTAATTAAAAAATCTGCACTGGTGCGTTTGTTGCGTAATAACGTTGTTATTTACGATGGTAAAATTGGCGAATTGCGTCGTGAAAAGAACGAAGTCAACGAAGTATCAAATGGCGTAGAATTCGGTATGAGTTTCGATAAATATAACGATCTGAAAGAGGGTGATCGCGTTGAATGTTACGAAATTCAGGAAGTTAAAGCACAGTTATAAAGGAGTTTCTGGATGAAACAAGAAAATACAACACGTCGTACGATAATAAACGCTTCTATATGGATTGCTATGGCGATTTGCGGGGTAATGATTTTCAAAGAAACCCAGACCGCCAGAATAAGAGAAAAAATAAATAAACAGGTCGAAGAATATAAAAAGACTTTGCCTGGATATTTAGAGCAAGAGCAAAAAATAGAACATTATCGTGACAGTTTAATAAATGTTAATGAACGATAAAAACAACCGCCCATTTGGGCGGTGTTTTTTTTGTAAATATACCGAAAATATGATATAATACTCCCATAAAGGAAAAATAAAAAATGGTACAATCGGCGCAAAACGTGTTTGGTCGGTTTTTAGTTTGAACAAAGGAAAGGAGAAAGAAATGAAAAAATCATTTTTAATTTTTGGTGTTATCGGTGCGATATACGGCATTAATGGCTGGGCGGCCGGTAATAAATCAATGGTTGCTGTTTATACATGCCCTGATAATTGTTTTGTAAATAATAATGAAAATACATTTACGTGTGCATATAATGATGGTAAAAGTTGTGGAAATGCAACGGCCAATGTATTTATTCCACAAACACCAGATGCAAATGTTAATTTGGCTATGAATGGTCAGATAGGTCTTGAAGCAATTCCTGCACGTACGAATCAGGTTTCAGCGCGTGCCGCAAAGAAACAAAACACGACAACCAGCAATAAACCGAAATCGTCAACTCAAGATAGTGCCGCTGGAGGTTCGGGTTATGAGCAGTGCCCACCTCCGTGTTCTTTTCACGAATTTACCAGAGATGATGGGATTGTAACACATATATGTTTGGAACCAGATGGCAGAACAGAGTGCAACAGTGTCGTAAAGGGGGTTGCGACAGTTACAGCGCGTGCCGCAAAAAGACAAAACCCAACCAGCAATAAACCAAAACCATCAGGGCCTGATAAGGTGCATTCCGAATGGGAGGAACCAGAGGAATGTATTAATTGTAAAGCGCCGTGCACAAGATGGTATCATAACGATACGTGTACGTGTGCGTGTCCTCAATTAAATAATGAAAAATAACTAAAAAAATAAAGCCAGTAAAAACTGGCTTTATTTTTTTCCAAAACTTATATATTAAAAACCTTTTGGTTTTTCCATTTTCACAGATGAAACTTTTTTGTTCAATGCGTTAACAACTTCGTCTGTGATGTCTAAATCTGCAACGTTTTTGCCAAGACGTGCCATACGGCCGTCAATTACCACTGATAATTTTTTCTTGGCAATTACACCTTCGATAACTGGATCCAAATGTTTCTTCTGCAATTCAGCCAAAGCTTTTTGATATGATGCATCAATTGCTTGTGCTGATTCAGACAAACTGCGTTGCAATCCGTTAACACGACGTTGATAATCAGCTACACGGCGTTGCAAAGCTTCCTGAGACAAAACACCCTGGTTCTTTTCGATATCTGCTTTTTCTTTTTCCAAAGCTTTTTGTTCTTTTTCTAATTTCGCTTTCAATTTGTTTTCATAATTTGCGCGTTGTTTGCGTAAATCTTGTAAAGCTTTTGCATCAACTTGGATTTTATCCATGTTGATAACAGCAAATCTCATATCGGCGGCACTGACTGCACGACCAGAAACATCTTCCAATGCTTCGGCTGTGGATACGTTGCTTTTTACGCCGGATATAACCAAACCGCCAATCACTGCAACAGCAACAACAACAGCCGCGATTATACCGATTTTTGTGTATTTTTTAATATTTGTATTTTCTGACATTTTTCTTCCTTTTGGTTTTTTATTGGTTACTTGAAACATAGCAATCTTTATACGAAAACGCAAATATTTTTTTTGAATTTTTTTGCCGTTTTTATCGGGCAGGTGAAATCCGTATCTCAACACGACGATTTGTTAAACGACCAACGTTATCTTGGGCCGCAATTGGCCGCGCAGAGCCGCGTCCAACGATAAACATGCGGGACGTGGAAACTTTGTTTTGTGCAAAAAATACACCAACCCGTTCCGCCATGTCCAAAGAAAGCGCGGTCGCCGCGGTTTTATCCTGCATAGAATCGGTATAGCCCGCGATTTCAAAGAAAGTTGCGTCATATTTGTTTAATATATTCGATATCGTTTTTAATGTATCTGCGCCATCTGGGGAAATATCAGCAACATTTAATTCCATAATTGCGTCGCGCACCAATATTATAACAACATCAGTTCCAGCTCGTTGAACCGACATGCCAGGTTTGCGTAACGAATCGTATAATTCATATTCAAGATTCGCCATGTAATTTACCAAAGCTATATTATCAATGCTGTTTTTATCGCCATATTGCATGTTTGGTGATAATTCGCCAGTTTGGGTTACTATCTTTCCGCCGTGCCCCATATACACAGGTAATTTAGCAGTTTTAGAATTTTCATTCATATCCATAAAACTGGCACCTGATAAATAACTTTGCCACGTGCTATGATCTGGACTGTGATATTGCACACAGCCCCCGATTAAAATACAACATAAAATTGTCGTGTAAAATTTCATAAAATTTTAATGAGCTTTGAAAAATACACTATTTTTACCAGTTGTTTTACATTCGCTGCTGTTTTCGTTATTAGCATATACTTTTTCTGCCCATTCTGCTTTTTTGATTATAAAATATTCACATTCATCAAATGACAATCCTTCTATTTTAATCAAGAATGTTTCATCGTCTGGACCTGTTATTTTCCAACCAGTTCCAATCGGGGCTATTTGATTAGAAATTGCGCCGGCGTCGACCAAATCGCTTAATTTAATTGTGTCTGGATATCCAGAATATTCATATAAAATTTTTACTTTCTTGGCGACATCTTCGATTGTTTCAGATGCAATCAAACGTTTTTGACGTTGATCAATCGTTTTGTACATCATATAGCCCGCAACTATCATTGCAACACCTAACGCCAACACACCAACAATTTCTATTAATGAACGTCCTGATTCTTCTCTCATTTTTTTTGCCCCTTTGGTTTTATTTCGATAAGTTTACAATTTCAGCATCTTGGAACAAATCCATGGCGCTGGCCACCATAGGGTCAGCAGCAATTTCTGATTTTTCATGTTCGGAAATTGTTTGTTGATTTTCAGATTGTTCGATTCGTTCAATTTGCCAATTGGTTCCGGTTTTATCCCGTAACCAAACAGTAAGTTTTTGTGAAAAATCTTTATCGCCTTTGCGATCAAAATATTTTATTTTTCCAACTTCAAATTCTGTGATTTCAAGGTTAGTACTGACATACGAATAAAGCGATAATTCACGTGCGCTTTGTAAAGCCTTGACTAAATCTTCGGCCGATTTGATTTCAATAAAATCATCCTTTTTTTCAAGTTTTTCAACGGACTTTTCAGTTTGTTTATCTTGCTGTTTTAATAACTCAGGAATCGAAGGCATATCCGCGATGTGCATCAAACGTACAACCAACATATCAAAACATTGTTTTTGATTTGTTGATGCCTGTAATTCAGGAACAGCCGCAATCATAACCTGCCATATTCTAGAAAGAGTATTCAAAGAAATATTTTCATTTATTTTGCGAATAGTTTCACGTTGATCCGCAGTGTATGGCGATGAAGTCATATCCTGTAACCGCAAAGATGGATACATGCGTGTCGCCCAATGCGTCCATTCCATCATGTCGTTCAAAAGCATTGTTAAATCAGCGCCGTTATTATAAATTTCATCCAATTTATTTAATGCCACGCTGACATCACCCGACAATACAGTTTGCATAAAATTCACAACTGTGCCACGGTCGGTTCGTTTCAACATATCCAAGACTGCACTTTCATCGACATGGCCGCTGGTTTGTGCAATTGCTTGATCCAGTAATGATAAACCATCGCGCACAGAACCATCAGCTGCACGTGCCAATAATTCATTTGCACCATCGGATAATTCAATGTTTTCCTGAGCTGCAATCCATGCGAAATGTTTTTTCAATGTTTCAATTGGAACGCGTGCCAAATCAAAACGTTGGCAACGCGATAAAATTGTCACTGGGACTTTTCTTATTTCAGTAGTTGCCAAAATGAAAATTACATGTGCGGGTGGTTCTTCCAAAGTTTTAAGCAACGCGTTAAACGCGCTGGTTGATAACATGTGAACTTCGTCGATGATATAAACTTTGTATCGCGCGTTTGTTGGACGATAAAGCGCAGCATCCAATATTTCACGCATATTATCAACACCTGTATGTGATGCAGCGTCAATTTCCATAACATCAATATGTTGACCAGCTGCAATCGCCAAACAGTTTTCACATTTTCCACATGGTTTCGATGTTGGTCCATCGGACGATAAACAGTTTAAAGCTTTGGCCAATATACGGGCAGTACTGGTTTTTCCAGTGCCACGAATTCCTGTAAATATATATGCGTGTGCAATGCGTCCAGTGTTGATTGCAGTTGTCAAAGTTTTAACCAACACATCCTGACCAATCAGGGATTCAAAATCTTGGCTTCGATATTTGCGTGCTAATACTGTGTAATTATTTTCCATTAAACGCTTCCTTTGCGCTAAGCATAGCAAATAAATACCCAATTTCAATAAAAAAACCGAATAAATTCTATTTCAAATTTGCGATGAAATCAGGAAACCCCAATTCTTCGTCTTCGCTGGATTCAGAAGCTTCGGGTTGTTCTGCGGTTTCTTCGGAAGTCGTTGTTTTATCGCGTGGGTCACGTTGAGCATCAATTTTAACTTGTTCTTCGTTAACAATACGACCATAATGTTCGGCCGTTTGTAACAAACGTTCACGTTCGATTTCGTCGCTGGTTTGACGAGCTAAATCGATAAGTTGTTTTCTTTTTTGCCGCCATTTATGACAGCGTTGAATCATCTGGCCCACAGATGTTTGATTTTTTTTGTTTTGCATTTTTATTCTTTATGTTAAATCAAGAGAAGTAATCCTTGGTATAACAACAGCGTTATACCTTCTATCAACAAGAAAGATAATAGAGCATCTTAAAACCAATTGCAATAAATTTTTTTTAATGCTATGATTTTTCACAAAGAGGGATTTTTTTGCAAAAACAGAGTGGAAATTTCTTATTACAAGCTTTGCTAGCATTGACTTTGGTCTTTGCTTTTTTGCCGTTTTTAGCGGGCAAACTTTCTTCGCGTGATAGGGATGCAAAAATGTATGCTGCAAAACAATTGGTTGAAACAGCACATACAGTGGCGCGTATATATATTCGTGAAAACAAAGATAATATTACGTACGATAATGATATTATTTTTTCTGATAGATCAAAGCCAGATGGAACATGTCCTCATACTTTGATGAGCGACGAAAAACATTATTTTTGCGAATTGGAACCATACGGTTTGCCAATTGGTTTTAACCCTAAAACAGCACTGGGCCAGGATATTAGTTTGGTTATAAACAAAGAGCGGTTGGAAGATAATACATATACCATAGATGCTTTTGTGAATATGTCGGGGGGTAATTTATCAGAGGTTGAATTAAAACAGTTGGCGCGTATGATTGGTTTTTATGCACATGAAGATTCTGAAGAGAAGACTATCAGGGTCCATGTTCCTTTTGATATTTGGGATACTGAATATTATTCAGTGTTGGTACGACGCGATGAACCAGATCCCGAAAACGCACAATTTGATGTAGAATTGAATATGGGCAATAATAATATTACCAGTGTTGAGAACATAGATGCCACATCTATGGATGCCAACAACACTGTTATTGGGAAAAGCAGCAACAACAATGGAAGTTTAAATATTAATATTGCAACCGATTCGGCAAGTTCTTTTGCGACTAAAATTAAAGTGGGGTCTTGGTCCGTTGATGACAGTTTGTATTTTTATGATGGTGGATCAATATTGGGAACTATGTCGGATTCTGCTTTGGTTTTGAATATAAGTTCAGGTGAAACTGTGAAAATTACTGGTTCGACTGTAACTGGTACTATTGGGGAAAACGGGGCTTCTGTTGGGAATGTTTCAAACGAAACCAAGATTGCTAATAATTTTACTTTTTCGGGGGCGTTTTCTGCAAAAGATTGGAATATAGAAAAAACAACGATTGCAACACCGGTAAGTTTTTCTGCGCCCAACGAGCACGAAACTTTAACGGTGGACGCATCGTCAGCAATTTCTATTTCGGGAAATATGTCTTGTGCTACGACTGGTTCATCTGACAGAGAACACGGGGTAACCGCAGAATCTGTTGTTTCAAATCGTATTTATCATCCTGCGGACAGTGTGGGTCGACCGGGTATTGATTTGCAGCCGATGTCCACAACAAATATTCAGGATATTTATGTTAAAGATTCTATCGATGCGTACCAGATTTTTACAGATCCGTTTAAAAAGCTGGAACAAACAACTGTTAACGGCTGCTTAACTATCAGTAATGGTGAATATTCTGGGGCATTAGCCGGGCTTTTAAGTACAGACGCACTTAAAAAAATAGATATGCATTCTTTGTTGGCGCATATTATATGTCAATATATCTTTTGGGAACGGTTAGAGCGCAAGATGAATTATAAAGTTTATTGTAAAACACATCCTTGTCCTAATACATACAGTTGGCCATAAAAAAACGGAGTAAAGATTGATAAAAAATAAAGATTTTATTTCGCAATGTGGCGCATCGTTATTAGAGGTTATTTTATCAATCGCCTTGGTTTTGGTATTGGTTCCGTTCATGTATTATCAAATTGCAGACATGAATGATTCGGTAAGGGATATTGCAACGGCACGGCGGATTGTAAAAACACAAAATGATGCAGTAAATTTTATGCGTGTAAAATATGTTGTGCTGGATGATGGAGTTACACAACTAGAAAAAACAGAATTGGATGAATTTGCCCCAAATGCAGATTATGGATTTATAGAAAAAACAACAGAAAATGATATGGTAAGTATTGTGATTTATTTGGGTTTCAAACCAACCAGTTTGGGGAATGTTTCCGAATATCGTGTTGCGAATATTGCGAAATATATCGGAACAGATGCTGCATTGGTGCATGATGATAATACGGCGTATTCGCAATTTTGGGCGGTCAGTAATTCAAAGTTTAAACCAGGTAATTTAATTTATCGTGTCACACATGATTTTGGTATTGGAAACACATCACGTTATTTACATCGTTCCATTGCTGGTGAAAACGAGAATGGTTTTAACATAATGGAACGTGATTTAAATATGAATAACAAAGATGTCAGGAATGTTAATGCATTGGATGCAAATGAGTTGAATTTTATAACAATGACAGTTTCTGGTACACTAAATGCCTCCGCAGTTACATCTGATGTTATGCGTTTTAATCGTGGTGCCGCTATAAGTGTACCTTCGACCACTGAATTTAATGGAACGCTTAGTGTTAATGGTGATTTGTCCAGTTCTAATAACCTTAATTTTGATTCATTACAAACCGGTACCATGACAGTGAATACGGATATAACAGTGAGCGATGTATTTTCTTTGACAAATGGAAAACTGTATTTAGGAATTAGTGCAACCGGTCAAGTGCCAATAAATAATCCAATACAAACTGCCGAGTTCAGCAGCGTTAGCACATCGACCTTGGAAGTGATGTCTAATATTACAACAGACATATTGGAAAGCAGAGAGAGTATAAAACTTATTAATAACAGTGATAAAATAAAGATGGGTAATATGCTTTTTTTTGCAAGGGGGTTGGTTCAATTTAACGCATTGTGCATTGAAAAAGAAGGTAATACATTGACGCCATGGGAATATGGTCGCTGTTACGGTGGTTGGGTTGAAATAATTGATATTAATGGAAATTGTCCAGGGGTTGCTTTGCCAGATACAGAGCACGATTGGGTGGGTGCAATTTTTCATTGATTTTGCGAACGGTATTATAAACATAAATGTAGAAGAATAACATGAAAACAAGAAAAAGATTTTTTAATTTTAATTCACAACATGGTGGGATGTTGTTGGAATTAATGTTGTCGTTGGCAATTGCTGCGATAATAATTCCTTTTGTTTTCAGATATCAAAAAAACACAGTTGAACGCGCAAGGAATGTTGCCATTGCTAAACAGATTGAAATTGTTCAACACGCGATGGAACGTTGTATCAATTTTCATCAAGATGAGTTTTTTCTTCATGTTGGGGCGTTTATTTTTGCGGAACCAAAATACCATTGTTTAAGTCTAGAAGAATTAGTTGCTTTCGGTTTGGATGAAAATTTTGCCAAAGATTTTAAAGACAGTTATGTTATGCGTGTGTTAAAATCAGCCGACAACAATGGTCAGGCAACATTACAAGGTGTTGTTCTTTTGGCGGATACCACGAATCTTACTGCACTGCGAACACGTGAAATTGTAAATATTGGTGGTGGTCAATTAGGATTCGTTGAAAACGATAATGTTTTGGGTGGTTATAATTCATTTGACACGGATAAACAAAATTTTGGTTTGGATACATATGAATCTGGTCTTGTAAAGACAACTGAAATTATGCGTGGTAATACAAAATATATATGGCGTGTTCCAGACGAGACAGGTAATAATATCAATGCAACAATGAATACTTGGTTAAATTTGGGATATCAAGATATTGAAAACGTAAAAAAAATGGGTGCTTCGGTTGGAAGTTTTATAGAAGTTAACTCTAAAAAAGCTTCGTCAAATATACCAGAATATACAATCAATGTTAATGGCACAACTACTTTTTATGACCGTGCATATTTTGGAAATGGTTTTTCTTTGACCGGCAACAGTATAAAGGTTGGCAGTGAATCATCCCCTGCAAATATGTATGTAACAGGGGCATTGGATATATCAAATATATCCGCTGGGACCACGACATTTAGTTCTTTGACCACAGCAAATTTAACAAAAACAGGTGATTCAAATACCTTATTTTTAACATCATCAACGGGTAAGATTAGTGGAACCAATTTTAAATCTGGCGGTGGTATGCAGGCGTGTTCTTTTACTGCAGACAAAGTAATAACATCAAATGTGGAAACATCGGGATTAAGCATAAAGAAATTATTAAAAACCGAAAACGAAAAATATTATTGGAATACAACAGATAGATCTATTGTAGATGATAGCGGAACCTATTATATGGGGGCGCATTTTCAGGGAATTAGATTGACTGATTTTGCAATAGCCATAGCTAATTTAAGAGCCGCTTTTAATGCAGAAGAAGCTAAACTTTGTAAGGGTAGAGACAGTCTTGGTTATTGCAATCACTATCCTGGTTCTAACAGAACCCTTTGTACGGGGACCACCAATTGCGGTGAGGCATGGGTGTCGTCAGTTCAAAAAATGGAACACTATCTTGCCACCAATCCCGATAATACTGGCGATATCATAGAATTGCTTAGGGTATTACATGATATCAAAGACAGAATTCATCAACGTTTTAATGAATTAGAGGCTGCACACAGAGATGGTGGAACCAGTGGTTCTGGTGGATCTGGTTCGGGTACTGGCAGTGGTGGTTCTGGTGATGATAATAGCGGTTCTGGTACCTGGGGCAACTCAGGTGGTTCAGGTGGAACCAGTGGTTCCAGCGGAATGGGTGAATCTGAAAAAGATAAAGAAAATGACAAAACAGGTTCTGGCAATTCGAACAGTGGTTCTGATGATAAAGAAACGGGTGGTTCTACTGGCAGAAATTAAAAAAATTTTAATGTGGAATTTGCATCATGAAAACAACATGTAGTTTTTGTAAAACAGAATATAATATTGACAAAGCGACAAATGTGCCTGTAAAATGTGCCGTGTGTGGTCATGTTTGGACACCGCGTCGGTCAATTTCATCTGGAACATTGATAAAATTTATCGCCGCGATTTGTGCTTTGATTGCTGCGTGCATATTTTCGTTCGCTGTGATTGTCAGCTTTCAAAACAGAGCCACTTCGAAAAAAACACTTATCGCAACTATCGATCAAAAAAATGTTCATGTGGTTGTCGATGAAAATGGCGATAACCGAATTTTTGTTTCGGGGAATATCACAAATAATACCGACGAAATATACGGTATGCCAAACATAATCATCGTGTCATACGACGCAAACAATAACGAAATATCACGCCAAACGTTTTTGCCACCAACTACTTTGATCGAGGCAAAAACAACGGTCACATTTAATCACGTTTTGTCAGTCGTGCCTACTAATGTGAAACGCGTGGCTATCGAATTAAAGGAATCAAAATGAAATTTTTAACGGTTTTGTTTTTATCTTTGTTCACACTGAAGGCGTTTGCTACGGATTCCCCCAGTGCGCCAACACCATCTCCGGCGCCATCGCCAAATCCATCACCAGTGTCTGCGCCAGTAAGCATTTTTTCAACGACAGTTGATTGGGCTGCTGTGACTGGAAAATCTTTGGGGCAATACACTGGCAAGGTTAAAGGTGTTGACAAAGCATTGGTGAAACAAGGATTAGTTCTTTATTATCTTGATTCTTTCCCATGTTACGGCGAAGCCAGCAGTGTTCGTGTGTGGTTATCACCAAAGGGCAAATCAGACCAAGATTTGCGGTTGGTTTGCGTGTATAAACCTGAAACAGTATCGTTTGCATGGCGTAATGCAGCAGAAGATGCTATTGATGCGCGCACAACTGGTATAATAACTTGCCCATTAGATGGTGATCGGTACTTTACTATCGATATTTCAAAATGTAAACGTGGCAAAGATTGGAAAGAAATGTAATGTCCACTTCTCGTAAATTCATAGTTGATTCAGACAATATTGGTGTTCGCATAGACAAGTTTTTAGCCGCACAAATGCCTGAATTTTCCCGCAGCGAAATTCAAAAATTTAATATCAAGCGCTCTGATGGGGGTGCTGTAAAACTATCTGAAAAAACCAAATTGGATGATGAATTTATTGTTGGTGTTGTGGAAAAACAATCTAATGTTGCATACGACAATATTTCAAACGATTTTGATTTGGATATTTTGTACGAAGACGATGATATAATTGTTATTGATAAACCTCGTGGTGTTGTTATGTACCCCAGTGCAGGTAACAAAACTGGAACTTTGGTTCAAAATTTGCTTTCATACACGCATTTATCAACTTTGGGTGGCGTGACGCGTCCAGGTGTTGTTCACAGATTAGACAAAGATACCAGTGGCGTAATGGTTTTTGCAAAAAGTGACGCTGCATATCGTGGTTTGGTAAAAATTTTTTCCACGCATGATTTGACTCGAAAATATATCGCTTTTGTTTGGGGCGTTCCAACATGGGGTGGGGCGGAAATTACCGGTAATATCGCACGTTCATCGCGTAATCGTCAAAAAATGAGTATGGTAAAAACGGGCGGTAAACCTGCACAGACGATTGTAAATGTGGCTGATGTTTGGACGCGCAGTAATATTTCGCTTTTTCGTTGTACTTTGATGACTGGGCGTACGCATCAAATTCGTGTTCATCTGTCTTCACATGGTTTTCCGGTTGTTTGTGATGAACTTTATGGACACAAAAAGGCGCATCTTGATGCTGTCAAAAACCCGGATTTGCTGGAATTTTTGAGAACGCATTCGGGTCAAATGTTACATGCAGAAATTTTGGAATTTGTGCATCCAGTAACTGGTGAAAAAATGCATTTTAAATCGCGTATGCCTGTTGATATGATGGAATTGAAAAATATTTTAGATAACGAATAAAAATTTATCGTAAAAACATTATTTTTTGCTTTCTTTATTTTGTTGGCTGTGATAAAATTAGCATATATGAATATAAAACAAAATGGAGAAAGGGGATGAAAAACATCATCAAAACACTTGGTTTAATTGTAACAGCAACAGCGGTTACTGGCGCGAATGCCGCAACTTCGCGTGTCAGTATGACCCAGGCGGCCAGCCGTCGTTTGCCATCGGTTTCTGGATATGTAATACAGGCGGCGACATCATCAACTGGTGGAACGACCACTACGGGATCTGCTTTGTTGTCGAATGCTGAATGTATCGAAGCGTATACTGGTTGTCTGAAATCGCCAGATACTTGTGGTTCTGATATGGAAGAATGTACAACGAATGTGTTGTTACATGCGAAAACTCCATATTGTTTAAGTGTTTTGTATCAATGTTCTTCTGCCGGTATATCGGCACTTTTTGGAACATCCGACATATCAGCCCTTTCAAATGTTGCGGAAAAAAATACATACGGTGAAGTTACACGCTATACATACCCAACCAGCGGCAGTGTTTTGGGTCAAATGGTTATCGGTGCAAATATTTCCAATATGTTGCCAACCGACCAATGCGTTCGTAAATATATGAATTGTGCGAAACGCGACAGTGTTTGTGGTGAAAATTTTGAATTGTGTACTTCGTTTAACGAATTCAGAAAACAAGCAATCAATTGTGCTTCGACATTGGCTCGTTGCCAAAGCGATGGTTTGATTGAATTGTTTGGTCAAACAAATACAGCAGTTGCACCAAAAGCTACATCCAGATTGGGTGTTGCAATTGTAGACGGTGCACAATATGCCGCGGCAAATGCGGTTAAAACATGCTATAAAGTCATTGATTCTTGTTTGGTGAACGCATGTACATCGAACCCATGGCGTTGTGTTGAAGGTGTTAATATGCAGACTGTAAGTGCTGCTGACTTTGTTGCTGGTGGTACAACAGAAGAAAACACAGTTACATCAACATTGTCTATTGACGCAGAAGGCAATGTGACTTCCGATGTGAATTTGTATGAATCCACAGGTCAAGATGTTCGTAAATTTATCAAGGGCAAATGTTTGTCCACAATCGGTGGAAACAAATCTTGCTATCTGACATTCTTGGAAAAAACACCAAAGGATAAAGATTTGGCTGATATTGATAACCAGGAAGATGTGTTCAGTTTGGCATATGGTGCACGCAAAGAATATGCGAACACTAAAATCCAAGATATTTTGAAAACATTTGATAAACGTGCAAAGACAAATTGTATTAAAACAATTTCTGAATGTGCGCGCAATTCCTGTGGTGGTGGTTTGGGTTCTGTTTGTTATCAAAATTCCAGAATCGATGGTGGGACGCACGTGAACAGCGAAGCGAATTACAAAGAAATTCAGGCTGGTTGTGAAGCAATTGTGAATACAAACGCGAATTGTCAATATGCTGCTAATTCTGTAACTGATGATGGATATTTATATCAGTATGCAGATAATTCTGTGTTCGCAAGATTGTTCCCACAATATGAAGATTCTGTAACCGGAACAGCATCTGATCCAATTGGTGCAGTTGCATCATTGAATGGTTTGTTAGCTACATCTTATAATGATGCTGCGATTGCCCAGATGAAGAAAGATTGTTCAAATGTCGCAATCAGCTGTGTTAAATCTTTGTGTGGTACAGATTATGTAAACTGCTATCGTAACCGTACAGATGTTAAAACAAATGTATATGACACAGGTGCAGCGTTGTTCGATAAAAGTATGAACAAAGTCGGTGGTGTGTTGGATTACACTATCGTCACAGGTTTGTGTGTGAACACAGTTAAAAATGCAGATGTTTGCGATGAACATTTGAAGATCGAACGTGTGAAATTGGGTGATGGCAAAGATTCCCCAACTTGGGCGTCTGGTGGTGTGCGTAACACTTGGTTGACGGCTGCAAAAAGTTTAACTGTGGACACAACATATGAAAAAGTTGTTGTTGGATGCAGAACAAAAACAGTTGGTGAAAACTGCAACCACAATGATATAGATGCCTGTGGCACAGTGGACGAAAATGGATGTCTTTATGACGAACAAGTTACACAGACTTGGGCGGAATATTCACTTAACCAGGCTGCGGAAAATTTATTCCAAGAAGTTTTGATGGATATCGAAAAAGAAGCCCAGGCAAAATATAACGCTAAATTGACCGCTGAACAACATATGTGTTTGTCCAACAACAATGGTGGTGTTATGGGATATCGTGACAATGGTTCGACATTGTTGTGGGTGAAATTGAAATCTAACAAGGTCCCAAAGAATTATCCTTCAAAGGGTTTGAAAGACACTCAATTCACAGCAAGTAACGATTTGTATGGTTCGTTCTGTCGTGCCAGAATCACTGTGATGTCGGATGATAAAGATATTCAGGATGCATTGGGTGCAGAATCAACAGCATACTTTGCGGTTGGTGATGCGTTCACATGTGGTTCTTGGATAAGTCAAAAGACTTTGGACAGAATCAGCCAACGTGTTGGTGAACGTGCAGCCAAAGATGCCGGCAAAGGATCCAAGAAAGATGCTTGGTGGCAAACATGGGCCGGTGTTGGAGGTGCATTGTTGGGTGGTGTTGGTGCGTTCGCTGCGATGGATTCAATCCAACAAAATGGTAACACTTTGGGTGGTTTGGTTAATCCTAACAAGGATGAGGATGACGCAAAAACTATCAAAGCAAATGCCCAAAGTTGTGGTAAAAAAGTAGAAACAGCAAGAAATAACTTTAAGGTAGCAGAAGGTACAGAAGACAATAAAGACTTTATTGGTCAGTATAATTATGTGCTGCGCGATGCAGATGCTGCTTTGACATTGGCAAAAAAGATTGAAAAGAAATCTGGTGATAAAATTGAAGGCTTAACAGTTTCTTCGTCATTTACAAAGATCAATCTTTCTAAAGCTGAATGGAAGAACAAAAACGAAATTAAAACGTATTTGGATGGGGCAAAAGGATGTGATATATATACAGGAAGGAACAGTGTAACCGTAGATGAAAACTTTAAAACAGCTGTAAATTCCGCAATAGAATTGTTGGATAACCCATCAGATGATAACAAAACTCAAATGGATGGATATTTGGCAACTATTAAAAATGGGCGTTGTAGCGGTCTTTTGAGTACACCATCAACTGATCTTAAAAAAGAAGCAACCACAGAATATGCTGATGGTATGAAGTTTGATCGTAAAAAGTATGAAGATGAATTCAAAAATAATATTGATAAAATCGAAGAATACTGCTTGAACCACGAAGATGTAGAAGTGTCGAACAAAGCTCGTCGTAATGCGAACTTGGTTGCGGGCGCGTTGGGTGCCGTTGGTGGTGGCGTATTGACTTACAAAATTGTTGAAAACATTTTGGATGTTAAATACGAAAATGCTGAAAACAAAGCTATCAAGGAATGGAAGGACGAAGTTGGTTCACATATCCAATGTTACCTTGGTGGTGAAGAACTGGGTTCATACGGTGACGTGATAAGCTTTAGTTTAGATTAAACTAATCACACAATAATAAAACCGCCCATTTGGGCGGTTTTTTATTTAATATTATGACAAAGGTAATATAAAAACTTATCAACAAAATCATTTGCCTTTGTGTATCTTTGTTTCTATAATCAATTCAATAAAAAGGATTGACGATGAATTTATTGCGTATGATTTTTGGTCCGCGGGCAATCAAAACAACTGCTGGGGAATTGGCTAAAAAATTTGGGCTGGAATTAAAAGGGAATCCAAACGAACAAATTCGTGGTGTTGCACCAATTGCTGATGCACGTGCGGGGCAATTGGCTTTCTATTCTACCGAACGTAATTCAAATGCTTTCAAAATTTTGCCAATTGAAGTTTTACATAATACACGTGCGACTGTGATTTTATTACAGCCTGAACAAATAGATGATGCGCCAAAGGGTGCTACACTTTTAATCACATCTTCACCACGTGGGAATATAGTTAAAATTTTGGGTGAAATTTATCGTGAAAAACCACGGTTTGGACGTTCTTGTTTTGCAGCAATTGAACACGGTGTGTTTTTTCGCAAAAAACGCAGTGTTTATGTTGGTCAATTTGCCACCGTGGAACGTGGCGCAGTTTTGGAAGCTGGCGTTAAAATTTACCCGGGTGCGTATATCGGTCGTAATGTGGTTTTGGGTGCAAACACAATTGTGTATTCGGGTGCCCACATAGAAAACGCTACAATTGGGTCAGATTGCGTGATAAATGCAAACGCTGTCATCGGCAAAGATGGGTTTGGTTATACGCGTCAGAACGGAAAAAACGTGTTCATACCACATGTTGGACGCGTGGTGTTGGGTAATCGTGTGTCGGTTGGTGCAAACAGCTGTATTGATCGGGGTGCGATGACCGATACGATTGTTGGGGACGGAACAAAAATTGATAATTTGTGCCAAATTGCCCATGGTGTTGTGGTTGGAAATGAATGCTTTTTGGCATCTGGGGTTGGTTTAGCCGGTGGTGTGGTTATCGGGAATCGTGTTTTGCTGGGTGGTCATGTTGGTGTTTCAAACGGTATTCATATTGGAGATGATGTTGAAGTTGGTGCAAAAAGTGCCGTGTTCCGTAATATTCCAGCCGGCGAAAAATGGATGGGTATGCCTGCTGGACCCGGGACAGAATTCCTGCGTCATTATGCTTGGTTAAAAAAGAACGCAAAATAATCGTAAAAAAATCCCGCAATTGCGGGATTTTTTAATCTGGACAATATTGCAGGAAATCCATAACTGTTTGGACATCTTGATTAATAGAAACTGTGATTTCACGTTGAAAACCATCCAAATATGTATAATAAAATGGTGAATATTCAAAATCTGGTGCCAATTCATACAAATCATAAAACGGTTCCAATAATGTATCAAACCACTGACGATTCTTACAAAGACAGGAATTGCGCACACCAATAACCATATCGCCGGTTACACCGTTTGAATAAGAGCTGTCTATTTCCTGATTAGTCATAACCAGGCAACGCGACCCGACTGCGAATTCATTAGCGTCGTCTTTCAAAAAGTTATAAACCTTTTTATCGCTGGCATCTTTTTTGCGCATTTTGTAAATTATACCTTCGCTGCAACAATTTTTCGATGCACGCATCAATATTTCATAACGTTCCACCAATGGTGCAGCCATCGGATCTTCGGCATCAATGTCGCCATTAAATGTTAATGTCGCCAAAATACCATCCATTTTAACCGAACTTAAATGTTCAGACCGTGGATAAACCGCCGCATTCTGGACTGGTTTTTTATTCCAAATTTCACATTCCCATGCTGTATCAAACGGGCAACCATAATCATAGTTGCACATAAAACTTTCATCCGTTATTTCATAGGAAAAATCATCATCAATCCAGAAATTGTTGTCCGGATCCTGGGGTTCCAAGATATCTATTGCGGGGGCGGATTCTTCCACCATAACAATTTCGTCATCAAAATAGCAATCGTCGTCAACGCATTCGGACGCGTACGCAACGTTTATTCCAAACGCAACAATCAGCAACGACAAAAAAGATGTATAACGTTTCATATTTATATATGATATCACAAAAAAGCCCTTTATTAAATAAAAAATTTTATTGTTGTATTTTATTTTGAAAAAAATCTATAATGTGAACATATTCATATACCGAAAACCAAAGGAAACACCATGAAAAAATTTTCTATTATTTCTATTTTGACTGTGCTAGTAATTCCTGCGTTTGCCGAAGATACAACCGCTGTTGCAAACGAAACCCAGAACGCTGTTAATGTAGCAAATGTTGTTGCTGAACCTGTTATAAAAACAACAAACCCAAAAATAAAGTTTCCACATGGATTGCAAATCGGTTTGGGTGTGTCACCAAGCAGTGGTCTGAATGGTTTTATTGGATATAATAACAAAAATTTTGACTCTTTCTGGTGGAAACGGTTGGGTTTCCGATTCGATTTTGCATCAACAACACCAGTGAAATCATTCATAAACAAAGGTATCGATAATTTTATGGGTGATGAAGGTCTTGAAATCAATGATGAAATAAGCATTGTTGATGGTTCTATCAAAGCAAAACATATGGGGGCAATGATTGATTTTTATCCGTTCGGAAATACTTGGTTCTTTGGTGGATGGCGTGTCACAGGTGGTTATGTGTTCGGTAATTTAAATGTTGACGCTGATTTGAAAGGAACTGTGGACGGGTTACCAGCAGGAACGGTCGAATTTGAATTTGATGGAACAAAATACAGATATCTTGGGAATGATGTTTATGGAACAGCGACAGCTGATTGGAAATATCATGGACCGTATGCTGGAACTGGTTTTGATTTGGGAATATTCCGCGGATTCAAGATTTTTATGGACGCAGGTGTTGTGTTCACAAACAAAGCCGCTGAATTAGATTTGAATGTTGATGCGAATAATTTACAGTACACAACAGACGGCGGAACCACATGGCATAATTTTGCAGGCGATCCAAATTATGATAATTTAGTTGCTGATTTTGATGCTCGTAAAGACGCAGAATTACAAGATGCGCAACACGAATTAAATAAATACAAATTTTACCCCATGGTAAAAATTGGATTTATGTATCGGTTCTAATGAAAGACCACCCATCTGGGTGGTTTTTTAATGGCGAATCGGCGATTCGGTTTTTGCGAATCGGTTAAAACCGAATCGTTTTTAGCGTTTTTTTAATTGGTTAGCCCGAACTGATGTGTTTTTTTGAAATATGTTGTCAAATATAAAACGCCGGAAATCCGGCATTTTTTAATTTATTAAGATTTTTTTGAAATTATTTTTGAAAAAGGACTTGACTTTTTATAACTTCCACCCCATAATAACCGGGCTTTAAGTTGCGTGTTGTAGAAAATACAATATGTCAACCTCTGAAATTCCGTGATAAAATCACAACATTGTTAATCGAAAGCAGCTCATCAAAAAAAGGTTTTTGATGTTTTTTTTCAAAAATCTGTTCAAGAAGAGATATGCAGACAGTTGAATTTGGAATTATCCAAACTTTGACTAAGTCAAATGTGCATATCCTAGACAGGTAGCAGGTTGAAAAACCTCGTTAAAACTTGTCTTGCGAATATATATAATATGTAAAGACGAACTGATTATATGTCAGCTTTGTTTATGCACAGGACTTAAATTACAAGTTTTTTTAGAACTTGAGAGTTTGATCCTGGCTCAGAAC
>Ga0310786_10002463_pt1 | contig 28251 bp, 18 predicted proteins | sample AusTroGonzalo_MG_FD_203881 | JGI IMG/M metagenome (GOLD analysis project Ga0310786, IMG submission 203881) | Bovine rumen microbial communities from tropical cattle in Woodstock, Queensland, Australia - Gonzalo_03 (v2) (version 2) | ecosystem: Host-associated > Mammals > Digestive system >...
CTCAACTGCTTGAAGGCTGCTGAAGTAGAGACACTTGGCGAACTCGTTAAGTACCACCGCGCTGACCTGCTCAAGTTCCGTAACTTCGGTAAGAAATCCCTCACCGAACTCGACGAACTCCTCGAGCGCAACGGCCTCGCCTTCGGTATGGACATCTCGCGCTACCGTGCGCTGGATTAAAAGAATTAGTCCGGTAACCCGTAACCCGTAACCCGTAACCGGTAATCCCGGTAACCCATTAAAAATTTATTTTTAAAATGAGACATAATAAGAAATTTAATCACCTTAGCCGCAAGGCCAACCATCGCGCAGCGATGTTGTCCAACATGGCGTGCTCGCTGATTATGCACAAGCGTATCAGCACGACCCTCGCTAAGGCTAAAGCGCTCCGTATCTACGTGGAGCCGATCCTCACCCGTGCCAAAGAGGACAACATGAACAACCGCCGTCTGGCTTTCAGCCTGCTCAAGCAGAAAGAGGTCGTTACCGAACTCTTCCAGAACGTAGGCGAGAAGATCGCTAACCGTCCGGGTGGTTACACACGTATCCTCCGCACCGGCTTCCGTCTGGGCGACGCTGCTGAGATGTGTATCATCGAGCTCGTTGACTACAACGAGAACATGCTCAAGGAGACCAAGAAGGCTACCAAGAAAGCTACCCGCCGTGCCGGCAAGAAAGCCGTTAAGGAAGAAGTGGCAGAGGCAGTAGCAGAGGCAGCCGCTCCCGCACCCGAAGCTCCCGCAGCAGAAGAGAAAGCAGCTGAGTAATTCAATTCGTAATTCGTAATTTTTAATTTTTAATTTAACGAATTATGTTTTTGGATGCAACTAAACATAACGAAAACGTGACAGATCTCGCCAACTGCAAGGTTGGCGAATCTGTTTCCGTTTCCGGTATGATTCACAACGTCCGCGTCACCAAGTGGGGCGGCTTCATCGTGCTGCGCAAGTCCCGCGGTCTCTTGCAGGCGGTCGTCTCAAATGACAAATGTCAAATGACAAATGAGAGTGGCGAAGCCATCTCGATCAATGACCTTTGTCGTGAAATGGCAGTTACGATAACAGGTGTTGTAAATGAGGCTAAGATCAAAGATCCGGCCGTAGTTTACAATACTATCGAAATTGCCATAGACAAAGTGGTCGTTCTCTCGCGTCCTACGACCGCCGAGGTAGTGGACATGAACGCCCTTAAGTTCGGTGACGAAGAGACACTCCTGCGCTATAAGTTCGACAACCGTCAGGTCACCCTCCGCAACCCGCGTGACATGGCTATCCTGAAGGTGCAATCGACTATCGCACGTGCGTTCGGCGAGTTCCTTGCTGCCAACGGCTTCACCCAGATCTTCACCCCGAAGATCGTGAGCGAAGGAGCCGAAGGAGGCGCTAACGTCTTCCGTATGGATTATTTCGGCAAGCAGGTCTATCTCGCGCAGAGCCCGCAGTTCTACAAGCAGATCGGCGTCGGCGTCTATGAGCGCGTCTTTGAGATCGCACCGGCCTACCGCGCAGAGAAACATGCCACTTCCCGCCACCTCAATGAGTATATCTCCCTTGATGTGGAGATGGGCTTCATCAAAGGCCAGGAGGATGTCATGACCCTCGAGGCGGCGCTGCTCCGTCATATCATCGCTACCGTCGAGAAAGACTGCGCGCATGAGCTCAATCTGCTCAACGCCACCAACCCCGTCCTGCCCGAGCAGGTGCCGGCTTGGAAACTCAGCGAGGTGCATGAGATCCTTTGGGAGAACCACCTCTGCGAGGCAGACCACCGCGGCGAGGATGACTTGGCTCCTGAGGAAGAAAGGGCAATTTGCAAATATGCATATGACAAATACGGAAGCGATTTCGTCTTTGTCACCCATTTCCCGTCCGAGCACCGCGCTTTCTATGCGATGGACGACCCCGAGGACCCGTCGCTGACGCTCAGCTTCGACCTCCTCATGCGTGGTCTGGAGATCACCTCCGGCGGCCAGCGTATCCATAAGGAAGCCGACTATCGCGAGAAGATGATCCGTCGTGGTATGAACCCCGATGCGTTCCGTTTCTACCTCGATACCTTCCGCAACGGCATGCCCCCTCACGGCGGCTTCGCCATTGGTCTGGAGCGTATCACGGCTTGCTTCCTCGGCATCGCCAACGTCAAGGAATGCTCGATGTTCCCCCGCGACATTAACCGCGTAGCGCCGTAAAAAAAATCGCCATCCGTTCGGGTGGCGTTTTTTTTAGGTTTATTGCTGCTGCGCATCGTAAGCTGCCGCTTCAGACCTTGCAGATCTTGAAGCGGCTACCTATGATGCGCAGCACAACGGCTAATGGCCGCGGAGAAGTGCAAAAAAGAAAGGGCACCCTTATTCATGGGTGTCCTTTTTCTTTTACTGTTTGCTGTTTTTGTACTCTTGCGGGTAGAGGCCGGTGGCGCGGCGGAAGTAGCGGCAGAAATTGGCGGTAGTGGGGAAACCGAGTTGATACGCGGTTTCCTTTACTGTTTGTTTGGGGTTCGCGTCCATGAGCAGTTTGGCTTGCGTGACGACGTACTGCTGGATCCATTCCAGGGGCGAAACACCGCCGCTCGCTTTGCGGAACAGTTTGGTGAAATACTGCTGGTCATAATCGAGCAAGGACGCATAGTAGTTCACATTGCGGTTTTCCTTGTAGTGGGCGACGACGAGGTCTGTGAAACGGTTATAGACATCCACGTACTTGGTCTTGTCCAGCCGTTTGTCCTCTTCGCGGCGGTAATAGTGGATAAACTCATAGGCGATGGCGAGTTGGATCTGCAACATCTGCCTGCGCAGCATAAGTTCGTTCATGTCATGTTGTGCAATGGCGGACAGCACTTCTGCCAGCGCCTTCACCCGTTCAGCTTGTACGTCGGTCAACTGGCAGGTTGGAGACTTGTGGAAAACGTCGTATTCATGACCGAGGATGTGGTTCTTCACTTCACCGAGTATCTCGGACGAAACGGCGATACGCATGTATGCGAAATCGTCCGAATAGTTCATCGGTCGCAAGATATGTCCGGGCATGATGACCGACAGCATGTTCTTGACAATGTGCACCTCGCGCATGTCGTAGAGTGCGGTCGCAGTCCCGCGTAGGCACAGAAAAATAATGACGTACGGGAAACTCATATCAACCCCAGTCATGGTAAAACCGCATACCTCTTTCTCGAGCACCAGGTCCTTCTGTTCAACGAACCGTATCAGACCGGAGAATTCATTTTCTGTATTTTTCATAAAATAATAATTTATTATCGGCGAAATCGACGACAAAGGTACTACTTTTTTTTCATATATGCAAGAAAAAAGACGATTTTTGATAACAAAAAGGCGCAAATTGGTAGCATTTTTCTGTAAAAAAAATTGCGTATATAAAAAAAAAGCAGTAATTTTGCAGCGCAAAATGATTTGTGGTTTAATAATCAACCCTATTGTTTAACTAAAAACAAATGCTTATGATTAAACGTACACTTTTGGCACTGGCATGTGCCGCAATGATGCTGCCTGCAGCAGCGAGTTGGACACCAGGGGACAACACTCTCACTCCCCTTGGGGAAAATCATGGATTGGAGTACCAAGAACCTGTAATGATCCGTAAGGCTGACGGAAGCACCATCCTCGTGTACCGCACCTTAGGAACCCACAAGAATCCGGAAACCCAACAAATGGACCCCCAAGGTTATTTCTATCTGCACCTGCAGATGTTAGATCCTGCCGGTAATAGGCTATTAGGCGACGAAGGCGCTATTGTATCCCACAAGCCGACTTTGAGAGCCGCTTATGACTATGTGAATGCGGATACCCTTGCTAACGGTAATGTACTTCTCACGCATTCAGACGTGCGACACATGTCTGCGGATCAACTGCAAGAAGAGCACCTGCTGGCGGAGCAAAATCTGGACACGTATTTCCCGAATGGAATAAGAACGTATGCATACTGCTATACCCAGACGGGCGATACGGTATGGTCGAAGGACGGTGTGGAAATGCCCTATTATGTGATGGACTCCACGGCTATAGGTCGTTTGTATGGGCAAGAGCAACTCGTTCCCAGCGGCAACTATATCTATTTTGCCTCCCAAATGATGGAGAAGTTCTTAGTAGAAGACACCACGCAATCTTTTGACCCGATAGAAACCTTTGTACATTATTTCGAGATCGTATGTATGGACCTCAACGGCAATATCCTGAAACAGCAGATTGATACTGTGGTAATGGCGTATAGATTCGCTATGCGTCCGGCGCCGAACGGCAATGTGTATCTAGTCTATGTGGACGAGAATGAAGGTTACAGCGCGCAACTACTCAATCCGGATCTTCAGAATGTATGGGGAGAGCCGGTTGTGGTTGAGCCATTTGGCGTCGTTACGCATGATGGCACTACGCAGTTAGCTGAAAAACCGAGTGAGGCCATTATTTTGAACGACAATAGTTTGGCGCTGGTGTATAAGGCGTTTAGAGCGTCAGACGGCAATTCGCAGTTGTACTACAATCGTCTTTATCCGAACGGCACTGTGCTCGGTCATACGATGCTTACCGATACGATTGGTACGACGCATGAACATGTTATCATGCTGGATGGCGATACGCTCGTTGTGTTCAATCTCCAAGAGCACCCGGTAAGCTCCAGACACATGGAGTTTTATCTTTACTATAATCGCATTCTGCTCAACGGACAACCGCTCTACGACATGCCTTACGGCTATTGGCTGAGTGAGGAAACCCAAATTGACATGGACCTGCTCGGTGTCATCCGAAACGGGGATTATTACGAATTACTCTCGAACGATGTAGATTACCACCACTTGGAAGCTCCGAGTTACAGCTATACCATCAGCGTAGATGGCAAGAAAGTATTCCGCAAACCGATTATCAACAAGGACTTATACGTCAATGATATCGCATTTACTCCTGATGGCACCTATGCCAACATCGTCTTCACGAAGGAGATGTACGGCGCACAGGGCCTGTGGCAGGCATGTATAGACGTGGCGGACCATACGAACTCTGCTCCGGAGACGGGCGAGCTGCCGGGTAAGTTCTCGGTGAGCGCTGATGGCAAGCAAGTGCAATTCTCCAAAGGTAACCTGCAGTTCCTACCTCGTATCCCGACATTCCACTTCGCTACTGCCCAATTTGAGGTAATGCTGAATACGAACACATTCCTCAAATACACTGATGTCAACTGGATGGACCTGTTTGGTTGGGGCGACGGAGAAGATCCGGACAATTACAGCGGTGATAATGCCGATTATCCGACCTTCAACGAGTGGGGCAATCACTCGATTATAAACAGTAGTTATGATGCAGGCACGTGGCGTACGCTGAGTGCGGAAGAATGGGATTATATCCTCAACGGTCGTCCGGATGCGGCAAGCAAGCGCGGCCTTGCATCCTTGGATTATCATCCTCTCTACGATCAGTTCGCTCTGCTGATCCTGCCGGATACCTTTAAACTGCCCGGAGGATTGTCGTTCAACCCGGCTGCAACGAATTTCGACGAAAATAAGTACGAACCTCGTGCATGGAAGAAAATGCAAGATGCCGGTGCGGTCTTCCTCACACTGAACGGCTATCGTACGGATACCACCATCGTTGAGTATGATCATGTCAAAACGCGTGGTGTCAAGGGTCACTACTGGACCACGACGGAATCCGGCGCAAGCCAAGCTATCGCGCTTTCTATCGACCAGAATGGTCCGGTTCTCGAAGCTCGCGACCGCTCGCAAGGTTTGGGCGTTCGTCTCGTGAAGGACGTTGAGGTTGACCCGCAAGGCATCGAAGATGTTGTCATTACTGAGAAGGACGGCAAAGTGCGCAAGGTGATCGTGAACGGCCAGCTCTATATCATCCGCGACGGACGTATCTACAACGCTACCGGTGCAGAGGTTAAATAAATTATAGCTGATAGGCTGATTCACCCAGAGGCGGAGTACTTTCATAGTGCTTCGCCTCTTTTTTTTGTACGTTTCCTTGCGCATGTCAAAAAAAAGCAGTAACTTTGCACGCTGAAAGGCGTGCAGATGACAAAAATAATAACTATATGAAAAACAAATTTTATCTATTGAGCCTTATTGTGTGCTTCTTGTTCCTGATGCCAAACAGGGCGCAGGCCAATGACTATCTGGAGCACCAAGAGCATTACACCGTGATGAACATGGGTAATGGCGTGTACCGGTTCACGATTCCTATCTGGGTATACGGCCGCGCGAACGACTACTACCTGGATGCCTCGCAGGCGCGCAACAATGACTACGACTCGTACATCTGGTACTCGCTCAAGCCGAACCAGGAACGCGGATCGAACGACGTGAAGCGTATCGCGACGGTGGCCGCCGTGCGTTATGGTCTGAACGATGAGAACGACTATACCGGGGCAGGTGAGGGCTTCATCTACATGCACGCCGGTAGTGCGGTGATTCAGAACCTGAAAGACGGCACGAAATTACCTATCCCGCAAGATGACGATACGTATTGGGCTCAATGGACCAATTCGCTTAAGCTCAAGCGCAAGAACGATGACGGGCATGTGGACATCACCTATATCGAGTTCGACTGGTATCCTCCGCAGGAGTTGGCCGGTAAGAACTTCTACTGGGGCGTGAGTGCGAATATCTACAATAAATATCACGGCGAGAGCTACTACAAGAAATGGTGGAAGATGCCGGATCGGTTGAATATGACCGATCCGCAGACGCCGGAGCTGTTCACGCCGTATCTGTATGCGCTGGACGAAGAGGGCGTAACGGGCTACGGCAATGCTGCCGTGCAGTACGTGACCTATCAGCAGGGCGTGAGCTATCATACCTCGCTCAATCCGAACGAGGTAGGCATCAGCGAGAACTCGGGCCCTATCGTTGTGCCGACTGCCGATACCGTACAGCGGCAGTTCAACGCTACCTTCCGCGTCAACCTGACGAACGACACGACGAATCCGCAGATCTTCACGCTCAAGACGAATGCGGTCAATATACCTGCATACCACCGTATCTACGACTTCAGCGCGGAGGAGATACTGGATGAGCAGCAGAGCGTGACGGGCAAGGTGAAGCTGAAATGGGCAATCCGTTTCCCGGGTGCGGAAGATCTGGTATCGGGCGATGTGTTCCAAGTAGAGCGCGCGCTGACGGAAGATTTCTCGGATGCGCAGTCGATCAGGATACAGAGTTTCTACGTCGATTCGGCGAACTACTCGTACGAAGATGACCCCACCTCCGTCCTGCTGGACGATAAATCCGGCAACACCACGCTGCTGCGGCGCATGAGCGAGGAGGGTACCTTCTATGCCAAGGACGCAGAGGGTAATACGAAGATACAATACTATGCGCGATTGACGAGCAACAAGGTATATGAACCGGGCAAGACGGTGTACTACCGCGTACGCCGCGGATCGGCTGCCGTATGGGGATGGCATGAACCCTTCGCGCAGAAGACGGAGCTGAAGAAGAACAACTATCTGGCGCCGCTCGCCGAACAGCAAGAGAATTATACCAAAGATCCGGACTACGAGAACAACCGATTGGTGCATTTCAATATCAAACTGGAGAACAAAGCCGTGACGCAGCAGCCGGAGGCAGAGAGCCAATGCGAGTTGAAGACCTACATCCAGCATATCGACGGCATGATACCTATTCGTCTGCACTTGACCGGTTCGGGCGGCGTCAACCCGGCAGATTATCAATATAAGCTATATTACCTGCCGTCGGAAGGCACGCTGCAACAGACGATGCTCAGTCTGCAAGACGGCAATATTCTGGAAGCCGAAGTAGAGGCCGGCAGTATGGTGCAGATCAGCGTGATGAACAGCCAGGGCTACTCGGTGAACACCCTGAACCTGATCGGTAAACTGGACGACCAAGCGGCGTATATCGCCCAATGGGAACTATATCCGAGCAACAACGGCAACAACCTCTACGACCATATCTATGAGGACGAGACGGCGATGCAGACGGCCTTGGATCAGCTGACGGCGCAGTATCCGCTGCCCGACAGCGCGCGGCATGTGCTCTATACCAAGATTGCGCAGAAGACCACCGGCTTGAACGCCAGCAATACCTACCGTAACTGGGATCGGAATGCGATCATCTACCTGCAGCGTATCGCCGTGGAGACAAACGACACGATTGAGTTCACCGTTCCGGCCGACAGCATCAAGCGCCAAGCGGATGGCTCCTGGCTTGCCCATACGACGAACATAGTGGACCAAAGTTGTCTGCACTACCGCTATGCGGTACGTATCGACCAGACAGGTTCGGTACTCAAAGTGCTGGATCCGGCGGAGTTACTGCCGGTAGCGATTGACGGACCGGATCTGTACTATAACGACGTAGCGGATATCGCGCGCTTCGATGCTTCGCAGGGTACGGATCGCTACGGCGTGATCCTGACTTGGGAACCGACGCCGGGTGGGCTCGATTACTATGACTTGTCCCGTCGCGAGGCAGGCAGTACGGCGGAGTTCGAACCTGTCAAGCGGACGGAAGAGACCAGCTACCGCGACGAGGATGCCGTACCTGGACAGGAGTACGAGTACCGACTGATAACCTCGTTCACCTGCAACGATACCACAACCACCAGTTTTGCTACCACGACGGGTTATCGCTCGCCGTACGGCAAGATCTCCGGACGCATCCGCTATTCGGACGGCACGGGATGCCCGGGTGTGAAGGTAGCGGTTACGGGTGAGGGGTTACCGGTTACGGGATTAACGACCCTCACCGACAACACCGGACGCTATACCTTCGATAGTCTGCTCTATGGCGACGGTAAGGAATACAGCATCGTGCCGACGAGCACCTATGCGCAGTTCCGATTCAATAACACATCGGCAACGACGGCTTCTGTCACCCTGTCTGCGGATAATCCCGTAGCGGAGGGTATCGAGTTCGACAATATATCGTCTGTACGCGTCAGCGGCCGTATTCTCTATAGCAAATCGACGATTCCGGTGCGCGATGCGAACCTGCGGCTGAACGGAAAGATCGTGGAGACAGCCGGCGGTCCGCTCAAGACGGATGTATCGGGTAACTTCGTGCTGCAAGTGCCGCTGAACCATCAATTCACTATTCAAGCTTTCAAAGAGGGACATACCTTCGAAGGGGACGGATACGTAGTGATGAACAATGACAGCAATCTTGTACTGAGCAAGGCCTTGGACGGCGTACGGATATGGGATGCGACGAAAGTTAAATTGGCCGGCCGACTCGTCGGAGGTGTGAAACAGGCGGAGAAACCCTTAGGTTTCGGACTGAGCAAGAACAACCTCGGCGATGACCTTCAACTGGTGCTCGAGCTCGAAGGGGATAATATCTCGCAGATCGTGCGCGATGAGGATGACCTGACGCGCGACACCTTTGAATACACCGTACCGCATATCGTACGGAGCTTCGGCGGCGCAGAAACGCAGACGGGTGAGACCCATATGCTCTATCAGAAGAAGCGCATCATCATCCGTCCCGATACGCTGACGGGCGAATACTGTGCAGAACTCTTCCCGGTGAAGTATAAGATCACCCAGGCTACCGCACGCGGCTATGCGACGCTCTTTGCAGAAGGCAAGACAAGCGATGTGGTCGACCTGAGCAATTCAGCTACTTATGCCGGCGGCGATACGTATGAAGATAAAATCTTCCAATGGAATGAGAAATACAGCATCACCTACCGTTCGCCGATCGATATCAGCTGTATCCAGATGCGCTACGGCATGCCGATGCCCTACTACGGCGAGGAATATATGTCGCGGCAGAATGTGCTCAATGAGCAGATACGCATTCCGTTAGCGGAGAAAGACTCCACCGGTGCATATCACTACACTTTCGGCGCTCCGGTTTTCCCGACAGCGAACTACACCTTCCGCATCTCGGCGCACGAGGACTACTACTATAACAACGACAAAAACTCCACGCAGCACGAGGAGGTACCTATCGACGGCGGCAGGATGATTGTCTATAACGGCATGCACGCCTCCGAGGAGACACAGACCTTCTCCGGTCTCTTCCCGAAATGGGAACAAGCGACGCAGAACATCCTCAAGCACTCAAGAGTGACGGATACGGAGGGACAGATAGACATCACCATTCCGATCGACTACGTATCGTTCAACCAGACGGGCGAGGATGCGCTGCGTGTACTGAACGTATCGGTAGAGTCCGACGGACGGTATATCGAGAAACAGGTACTGCGTGGTTACGTCACCGGTAGCCGTTGGAAAGGAACGGACTATATGACCAAGATCAAGGCGAACGTCGATGTGATGGATATCCTCCGTGACCCGCCGGGCGCCAAGAGCTATGCCTACCTGGAGTCCGGATCGAGTTTCAACTATTCCTACACATGGAATGTAAAACTGGATTTCGGCGCGAAACTGAACTTCAAATACGGATCGGCAAAGACCATCGTCCTTGGTAACTTTTTAGGTGCGGCTCCGGGTACGCCGAGTGCGTATACGGGTTGGGTGATGAGCAACTCGGTGGCCAATTCCTATTCCATACCTATCACTACCGGCTTCGACTGGAAGCGCGGCGGTAGCTATACCTTCACCACCAATCAGCGTATCGAGACGGGCAGCGACAACTGGTTCGTAGGCTCGAGAGGCGATATCTATATCGGCTTGACGCAAGGTTTGCTGCTGCAGTTGGCAGACGCGGTGAAGCCACTCGATTCGCTGAGCTATTCAACCTTGACGGCGCAGATGAAAGAGAACGTAGGCGTGACGGGTAACGGCGCGACGGTAGCGGAAGGACGAAGTCTGGCCGGCGAGAAATACTACCTCACCATCGGCGAAGAGATCGGTACATCCGTCACGGTGGACGGTACGTTCGCTTATTCGCAGGATTATATCGTGACGGTACTGCTGCCGCAGTTACTTAAAGAGCGTAATGCATTGTTGGTAACGGGCGATAGCGCGACGGTACAGGCCGTAGCGGATGCGAAAGGAACGGAGGTCTATTGGTCGCATGTGCTGCCGAGCGATACGACGTACGCCTTGACGAACTACGAGAAGGTCATTCCGACGGGTGACTCGGAGAAGATGTGGATCGATGTGGACCGCGTAGCGGAATACAATAGTACGATTAAGAAATGGCTGGATCTGATTGCCAAGAATGAAGACGAGAAGATCAACGTGCTGGGCGGCAACAAAGCCGAGCATATTGGCAACTACTCGGTGAGCAACGGCGTGAAGATGAGCTATAACGAGACGTACAATGCGACTGGTACCTATTCGTGGAAATGGACGGGTTTGGGCTCAGGCTTTACCGGTAATTTCGAGACGCTCTTCGTCACCGAAACCGCGGAAGCAATGACCAAAGAAATGAATGCCCTTAAGAGCGCCTTGCAGAATATCTACAATGAGATGGGTGGCGGCGGCGGACAATCAAGCCCCGGTAGTCCGTTCACCCTCAGAACCGAAATGCCGGGAGTAGAGACCACCTTTGATTTCACGCCTATTCTGAATCTGGATTGGGACCGCGATCCGGTAGAGACCAAGACGTATACGCGTACGGCAGGTTTCGTACTCGAGCCGGATGAGTACAGCTATATGAACGTCGATGTCTTCCGCCGCAAGGAAGATACGAACGCGTTCAATGACTCAACCGAAGAGATCCGCGAGCGCGTGGACGATGGATTAGAGTTGGACTACGAGAGCGAAGATCATCTGTACGGTTCGTTTGTCTATCGCCTCAACGGCGGCGCGTCGAAGTGTCCGTGGGAAGGACCGGAAGAGTCCGTCTTCTATTCCAAGGGCGGTCGGCCGGTACAGATATCCTCCGGTACGCTGAAATTAGAGGACCCGACCATCGAGATCCTCAACCATGAGGTGAGCGATATCCCGCATGATCAGCCGGCGATTATCCATATCCGCCTCAGCAACGAGACCCAGCAGACCTTCGAGAGCTACGTAGTATTCAAACTTGTGCTGGTCGATGCTTCCAACCCCCTTGGCGCGAAAGTGCTGATGGACGGCATGCCGCTCACCGGTGACGGACGTGCTATCAAGCTCAACCCGGGACAGACCATCGACAAGACGCTCGAGGTCTATGCCGGTCAGGGCTATGACTTCGAGAACCTGACGTTGATGCTCGCTTCGCAATGCGATATCTTGAACTTCCAAAAAGCATCGTTCAGCGTGCATTTCCAGCCGACGAGCTGCGATGTGAATATCGCGGCGCCGCACGATAAATGGGTGATGAACACCCTCTCGCCGAAGGACTCGACGGGATGGTACCTGCCGATCGTCATCGACGGCTATGATGTCAACTATCCCAACTTCGACCATATCGAGTTCCAGTACAAACTCACCAAGCAGAGCGACGACGGATGGGTGAATCTCTGCGCGTTCTACGCGAACGACTCTCTGTACCAACAGGCGTCGGGCACGAAGGCGATGATGAAAGCAGGCCGCATCGAGAACATCGCTTTCTATGGCGAGCGTGACCCGATGGAGCAGCAGTACGACCTGCGTGCCGTCTCCTTCTGCCGCTATGGTACATCGTTCCTCACCAAGTCCTCGCCGGTACTCACCGGTATCAAGGATACGCGTGTGCCGGTTGTGTTCGGCGAACCCGAACCGGCGAACTCCATCTTAGGCGTGGGTGATCACTTGAAATTACGTTTCAATGAACCGATAGCGGGTAACTACCTCGACGAGGATAATAACTTCCAAATAACAGGCATCACCAACGAGACCGGACTCTCGGCCGCTACCGCCCTCCATTTCGACGGCAAATCCTCCGCCGCCACCAAGGCCAAACGCGACCTGACGGACAAGTCCTTCACCATCGATATGATGATCCGTCCGACCGTGGCGAACAACCGTGCAGAAGACATGATCCTCTTTGAGACCGGCGACGGACAGGTCAAGAGACAGTTGGTGCTCACCAAGGATAACCGTCTGCGCCTCATCCGATACGTAGGGGACAAGTGGCTGGCCAAGAGCTCGAAGCCCCTGGGTAACCTCATGGCCTTCACGCGTATCCTCTGCGTCTATGAGAAAGGCGGCAAGACCCGTTTCTATGTCGGCACGGAGGAGGTGACCGACGTCATCTTCGGCGAGACCAATGAGACCGCCACCGAGCAAGAGCGCAGTGCGTACTTCCTCTTCGGCAGCACCTACGATGGCGACATGCTCGAGACGCGTATCTGGACCAAGGCCCTCACGCTCGAGCAGATAAGCGCGACCGCCAACCATTCGCTCACGGGATACGAACAAGAACTCTTGGCCTACTACCGCATGGATGAAGGCAAGGGCGAGACCGTCACCGACCATGCCCACGGCGCCACGCTCTACCTCGACGGATGCTCGTGGAACAAGCAGAAGGGGTACTCGCTCCGTCTGGACAACGACTCCGTCAAGTTGGCCGGTAACCTGCTCGGCAGGTCCAAGACCTATGACTTCACGCTCATGTTCTGGTTCAAGCCGGAGGCCGACGGTACGCTCTTTAGTAGCAGTCAATTAACAATCACCAATGAGCAATTACCAATCACCAATAATGAATGGCACCATTATGTGCTTGCTGTCAGCCGCACCTACAACACGGCATCGGTCTTCATGGATGGCAAGCTCATCCGCTCCGAGTCGGCAAACGCTGTCGGTGCCCTCACCGGCACGATGTACCTCGGTGGCAACGGATTCAAAGGTAATATCGATGAGTTCGTGCTCTTCGAGCAAGCGCTGCCTAAGTCGCTCATCGAACTGTACGAGGACAATGCCCTCACCGGCGACGAGATGGGTCTGATGGCCTACCTGCCGTTCGAGGAACAATACACCAATCCGAACGGCATCATCGAGCAACGCTTCAGCGTCAACGACCGGCGCATCTTCAAGGATGCCAACGGCAATGTGGTCAATAAGGTCGTACCGTTGGTACTCGGTGACGGGTTATCGGTTATGGGTGACGGGACGCTGAATGCTCCGATCAAATCCGACGGCGTGCTGAACAAGCTGTATTTCAACTGGTCGTTCAACAACGATGAGTTGCTCGTCAACATCCTCAACCGCGACTACGAGGTCAACAAGCAGTCTATCTATGTCACCGTGCGTGACGTGGAGGATCTGAACGGCAACCCGATGGCTTCGCCTGTCACATGGACTGCCTTCGTGGACCGCAACGCCCTCAAGTGGTCTGAGAAACAACTGCTCGTCACACTGGAAGACGGTACGGAGGATGATATGAAAATGGAGGTACGTATCATCAACCAAAGCGGTAAGCGCCATCACTACACCATCGAATCCTTGCCTGCATGGCTGACAGTCAGCACCACCTACGGCGCCATCGACCCGATGGAAGAACGGCGTGTCATCCTCACGTTCGACCGTCAGATAGCCGTAGGCGAATACAGCGACATCATCTATCTCACCGACGAGGACGGACTAAGCGAACCGCTGCGCATCGAGTATAACGTACAGGCTGTTCCGCCGTACGATGACATAGACAAAGGCAAGTATCCGTTTAACATGTCCGTCTGCGCGCAGGTGAAGATTAACGAGTCTGTTGACACCGACGAGAACGATATAGTCTATGCGCTCTACCATAACGAGTGCATCGGTATGGCGAATATCGATTACGACGATGTGGCCAACACCAGCAAAGTATTCCTGACCGTCCATGGCAACGATGACATGGTACGCAAACAAATCAGCTTCCAACTCTGGCAGGCATCTACCGGCAAACTCATCAGCCTCCTCTCCAACAGGGAAATCCTCTTTGCACACGGGTATGTCTATGGCTGCGGCGATGAGCAACCTGTGGTGCTCACCACCATCGGAAGCGAAACGCAGAATATTGATCTCGATGCCGGATGGACGTGGATCTCCACCAACCTGCAGGTGGCCACACCGATAACCACCCTCCTGTCCGCCCAACCGTGGTCGGATGGCGACCTTATCAAGAACCCGGCAACGCGTCAGTTCAGCGCCTATTCTGAAGCGAACGACCAGTTCGTCGGTGATCTCAAGACTTGGGATTATACCCATATGTATATGTTCTATGCAGCGAATGCGAACACCCTCCGTCTGGGAGGCGAACTAATACCCGAAGCCGACAAGCATATCTCGCTCCGTGGTGACGGTCAGTGGAATGTCTTCCCCTGCCTGTTCGACCGGGTTACGCCTGTCACGGAAGCGCTGGCTGACTACTACAATGATGCATCTGCCGGCGACCTGCTCAAAGCGCATGACCGCTTCGCCGTCTTCTCGTCCGACAAACGATGGGAAGGTGACCTCAAGACGCTCCGTCCGGGTGAGGGCTACCTCTTCCGCCGTATGGGACAAGGCACTGTCACCATCCGCTTCTTCAATCAGTCCTCCGCTGCCGCTCCGCAGCAGGCACCGGCCTTCCGAGGCAAAGCCGCATCCAACATGACGATGATATGTAAGGTTGAGGGGTTACCGGTTACCGGTTACCGGTTACGGGCTTACATCGGCGACGAACTCGTCGGCATAGCTACACAGATGGATTCGCTCTACTTCCTGACAATCTCGTCCGAGGCTACCGGCACACTCCGCTTCGAGACTGAGGACGGCACACCGTTAACGGCAGAGCAGCCTATCACCTATGTGGCAGACAGCCATCATGGCACATTGCGTGCTCCGATTATCTTAAGACCGGGCGACGACAACCGTCCCTATAAGATCATCGAACATGACCATGTAGTCATCATTCGCAACAACGAGAAATATGATGTCACCGGAAAGAAATTGTAAACCGTTAGGCTGATTCATCAATCTGAATGCTGAAAGCCAAGGAAAAATCGCTCTTCGGGGCGATTTTTTCTGTGCTCTAAACGCTAAACTCTAATCTCTAAACGCAAAAATCGAAGATTTTATTTGCATATATGCAAAAAAAAGCGTAATTTTGCACCCGCAAAATCTGTTGATATGAAAAGAGTGTTTTTTTTGATAGCGTTGGTCGTTGGTGCTATCACCATGACGGCAGAGAGTCTGTTGACGCCCGAACAGCTGGCCAAGCGTGAGAAACGCAAAAACCTGACGGTGAAAGAATGGAACACCGACAGCAAGTCGAAGACCCGCTGGCTCGACCGTGTGAAGGTGTATGACAGCCAGGGACGTTGCATCGAGGAGATAGAGTACGCCACCTACGGCCAGAAATGGCGCGTGACCAGCACCTACGACGACAAGACCGGTAAGGTGAAGGAAGAAGTGGAATACAACGACCGTAACAAACCCGTGCGTATCCGCAGATACGAGTGGAACGCCGATGGCACCAAAGCCAAGCAATACAACTATCTACCTAATGGCAAACTATATAGCGTCAAAGTGTTTGAATATATCTTCTCTGATAAATGAGTTCGAGCCGATTAGTTTGGCGGAGATGGAGAGCGTGAAGCTGATGAACCGCATCGACACGAAGTATGCCGTGCCGCAGACCCTCTTGCCGGCTATCCTCCACGCAGCGCAAGCCGACTACTTCGCACAGGAGATAGAAGGCCGTCGCATCGCCACCTACGACACCATCTACTACGACACCGAGACGCTGGATATGTATATCCGCCACCATGACCGCCAACTAGTGAGGCAGAAGATACGCGTCAGGCAATACGTGGACAGCCGCCTCACGTTCCTCGAGATCAAGCGCAAGAACAACAAAGGGCGGACCAAGAAGAAACGTATCGTCGTGCCGGGATTTGAACTGACGGGTAAGACCTTCGGTGAGTCGAAGCAGGCACTATGGAACGTAGAGGATTTTGTGGCGGCGAAGAGTAGGTATAGTTGGGACGAACTGAGTCCGCACCTAAGGACGACCTTTCGTCGCATCACCCTGGTCAACAAGCAGAAGACCGAACGGCTGACCATCGACATGGACCTCACGTGGGACAATGTGGTGACGGGCGAGAGCCGATCGTTTAGCGACTTGGTGATCGTCGAACTCAAGCGCGACGGCAATGTCTTCTCGCCCATGACCAAGATCATGCTCGACCTGCGCATCAAGCCGCTCAAGATAAGCAAATACTGCATCGGTACGGCCCTCACAACACCCGGACTGAAGCAGAATAGATTTAAGAGCAAGATACGTAGCATCGAGAAGATGCTCGCCAATGCTTAAAGGATAATTTTAAATTTTGAATTTATATCGTTATGCCGGAATTAACTAACCCGACTCTGGAGTTTCTGGAGAATGATCCGAGTATCGCCGAGCGTTTCGGTGCGACGGATAGCATCTCGTATGTGATGCAGACCCTTGCCAGCTGGTTGCACGTGAGTGCGGATGTGATCGCGATGCCCCTGATGTTCCTCTTCAACCTGCTGGTTGTATGGACCATCGTCTATGGTATCTACTATCGCTTCTCGCGTCGCCGAGATTTCTATGTGACGTTCATGCTCTTCTCGAGCGCGATGTTCCTGCTGCTATGGCTTATGCAGATACTGGACATCCAGACGGGCTTCGTGTTGGGTCTGTTCGCTATCTTCGGCATGATCCGTTACCGCACAGAGACGGTGCCTATCCGCGAGATGAACTACCTGTTCGTCATCATCGCCGTGTCGGTGATCAACTCGCTGAGTCTGAAGGCGGACGGACTGGCCTGGTACCTGCTGGTGCTGGCTAACGTGCTGATCATCCTGCTGGCCTACGGCTTTGAGCTGTGGAGCGACCGCAAACGTACGTCCACCAAGATCATCCTCTATGAGAAGATCGAGAACATTCGTCCGGAGAACCGTGCGGCACTCATCGCCGACCTGGAGCAACGCACCGGACTGAAAGTGCTGGATGTGGAGATAGGTCATATCGACTTCTTGCGCGATGTGGCGTATATCAAGATGACTTACCCGCTGGAGAAGGGGAAGAGCGTGAATAGTATTGATCAGATAACGAAGTTCAGATGAGAAGGTTATTGGCTTTGGCATTGGCATTGGCTACGTTGCCGATGGTACACGCCGTGGATTACAACGCTACGGGTGCAACGACGGAGCAGACGGTACAGCTGCGTACCGGTGCGGAGTTCACCAAGAAGTGGGACTGCGGTGTGCGGCTGAATATCGCCGAGGAGTTGCGCTTCAACCTCTACGACGTAGAGAGCGGTACCACGGCCAAGGGGGAAGCGATAGACACCGCCTACGGTGCTTCGTTCTACAAGTCGTACACCACACTCTCGCTGGCCTATGCCCATCCGGAGTTCACTTACCTCAAGCTGGATGCCGGTTACACGCTGCGGCTCGCGGGTGACAAAGGGTGGAGCGATGCGAACAAGTTTTTGCGCCACCGTGTCTTCTTCGGCCTGACGGGTACGTATAGGATAGGTCAATTGGTGAAGTTGTCGCTGCGTGAACGCTTCCTCTGCAACATGCGCACCGACAGCGTGAACACCGACGAGAAGAACCGCTACCAGTGGTTGCTGCGCAGCCGTCTGGGTGCTGAGTTCACCGTACCGGGCAAGCCCGTCAAGCCCTACCTGTGGGGCGAGCTGGAGAACACACTGAATGCACCGGAGTTCCAGCAGAAGAACGGCCGGCAGTTCGTGAGCAGCGTACGCGCACAGGTGGGTGTCAAATGGCGGCTGACGAAGATGAGCAGTCTCGATTTCTTCTATCGCTTCCAGTACGGCTACCACCGCGACGTGAATGTCAACAAGAGTTATTATGAAGGCAAGAAGTTGAAGGTGCGCCTGGACGAGAAGACATCATATCTGCATGCCTTCGGAGTGATATATCACCTCGATTGGTGAGAACCAACAAGACGAAAAACAATTAAACACAATACATTATGGAATTTAAGTATGCACCGATGTTCCAACTCGGCAAGGACGAGACGGAGTATTATCTGCTGACCAAAGACCATGTGTCGGTCAGTGAGTTCGAAGGACACGAGATCCTCAAGGTGGCACCCGAAGCGCTCACGCTGATGGCCCAGCAGGCTTTCCACGACGTGAGCTTCATGCTGCGCCGTTCGCACAACGAGCAAGTGGCGAAGATCCTCCGCGATCCGGAGGCCAGTGCCAACGATAAATATGTAGCGCTCACTTTCCTTCGCAACGCCGAAGTGGCTTGCAAGGGCCAGCTGCCGCTCTGCCAGGATACAGGTACCGCTATCATCCACGGCGAGAAAGGCCAGGAAGTCTGGACGGGGTTCTGTGACGAGGAAGCATTGAGCCGCGGTGTGTTCAACACCTATACCGAGTGCAACCTGCGTTACAGCCAGAATGCACCGCTCAACATGTACGACGAGGTGAACACCAAGTGCAACCTGCCGGCGCAGATCGACCTGGAGGCTACCCACGGCATGGAGTACCGCTTCCTCTGTGTGACCAAGGGTGGCGGTTCGGCCAACAAGACCTACCTGTATCAAGAGACCAAGGCGCGCATCCAGAACCCCGGTACACTCATCCCCTTCCTCGTGGAGAAGATGAAATCCCTCGGTACGGCTGCTTGTCCGCCATACCACATCGCCATCGTCATCGGCGGCACCTCGGCGGAGAAGAACCTGCTGACCGTCAAGCTCGCCAGCACCCATTACTACGACAGTCTGCCTACCACCGGCGACGAGACAGGCCGTGCCTTCCGCGACATCGAACTCGAGAAACAACTGCTGCAGGAGGCCTATAAGATCGGTCTCGGCGCGCAGTTCGGCGGTAAGTACATGGCGCACGACGTACGCGTCGTGCGTCTGCCGCGTCATGGCGCTTCCTGTCCTATCGGTCTCGGCGTTTCGTGCTCGGCCGACCGTAATATCAAATGTAAGATAAACAAAGACGGTATTTGGATTGAGAAGCTCGACAACAACCCCGCAAGCCTTATTCCGGAAGAACTGCGTCAGGCAGGCGAAGGCGATGCAGTACGTATCGACCTCAACCAGCCGATGAAAGATGTATGCGCTATTCTGACCAAGTACCCCATCGGTACGCGTCTGAGCCTCAACGGTACCATCATCGTAGGCCGCGACATAGCTCATGCGAAGATCAAGGCGCGTCTGGATGCAGGCGAACCGATGCCGGAGTACCTGAAGAACCATCCTATCTACTACGCCGGTCCTGCGAAGACTCCGGCCGGCATGGCCTGCGGTTCGATGGGTCCGACTACTGCCGGACGTATGGATCCGTATGTAGATGAGTTCCAGGACAACGGCGGATCGATGATCATGCTCGCCAAGGGTAACCGTTCCATCGACGTGACGAACGCTTGTCAGAAACATGGCGGTTTCTACCTCGGTTCTATCGGCGGCCCGGCGGCTATCCTCGCGCAGAACAACATCAAGTCCATCGAGTGCGTAGAGTACCCCGAACTGGGTATGGAGGCCATCTGGAAGATCGAGGTGGAGAACTTCCCCGCTTTCATCCTCGTGGACGACAAAGGTAATGACTTCTTCAAGCAACTCAAACCCTGCGCAGGCTGCACCATTTTGTAATTGGTAAGTGAATAATGTCAGATAAACGTAAATACAGATTAGCCCTACTGGAGGACCGCACCCTGCGTGAGGTCTTCCATATCCGCATGAGTGCCCTGGGTGCGTTCTCGTTCCTCACGTTCGTCTTCATCGCCCTGCTCGTCATGCTGTCGGTACTGATCGTCTATACGCCGGTGCGTAACATCCTGCCGGGCTATAGCGAGAGTATTCGTCAGCAACTCATCGACGAGTCGGCCCGTGTGGACAGCCTGCAGACGGACATACGCCTGCAACGCCAGTATCTGGATGTGATCAAGCAACTCACGGCCGGAGATATCCAGTCCGACAGCGTGCAGAGCCTCGACTCGCTTCAACGCGTGGAACGGGCTCGTATCGCCGAGCAGCGCAACGAAGCAACGGATGAGTTCATCGCGCAATACGAACAGAAAGAGCGGGATAGGATGATGCTGTTCGACACCCAGACGACAGGTACGACCCAGACCCTGTTCCGTCCCGTACGCGGTACGATCGTGCAGCGTCCGGATTTCGGACGGCATGAGTATGCCCTGACGCTCCATGTGGCGAAGAACGAAAACGTGTCGTCGGTACTGCGTGGTACGATCGTCTATGTGGAGCGCGATTTGGACAACACCGCTACCGTCGTGATCCAACACTACCAATACGTGAGTACCTATCGCCACGTGGCCAAGGTGTCTAAATCGGTAGGTACACGCGTCGAGGCCGGTGAGTCTATCGGCCTGATGGACGGAGAGAACGACCTGATGTTCGAGTTATGGAAATCCGGTCAGCCCGTTCAACCCGAAGAAGTGATTGTATGGTGATTGGTAATTGATAATTGGTGAAAGGATGAAACAATTAGCTATCTTAGGTTCCACCGGTTCTATCGGTACGCAGACGCTCGACGTGGTGCATCGCCATCCCGATCGCTATAGCGTCTATGCTATCTGTGCCCATCGCAGTGTGGATAAGCTGGTGGAGCAGGCCAAGCAGTTCCGGCCCGAAGTGGTGTGCATCGCCGACGAGAGCCGCTATGACGAACTGAGCCGTCAGCTCTCTGCCATCGGCTATGAAGGCAAAGTATGGGCGGGTGCAGATGCCATCGCCGAGATGGTAACGCTGCCCAGCATAGATGTGGTGGTGGCTGCGATGGTCGGCTATGCCGGTCTTAGACCGACGATAGAGGCCATCAAGGCAGGTAAGACTATCGCCCTGGCCAACAAGGAGACGCTCGTCGTGGCCGGCGAGATCATCTGCGATTTGGCGACACGTCATCATACGCCTATACTTCCCGTGGACAGCGAGCACAGTGCCATCTTCCAGAGCCTCGTGGGCGAAGACCGCAACGAGATAGAGAAAATATTACTCACCGCCAGCGGCGGACCCTTCCGTACCTATTCGCTCGAACAGATGCGAACCGTCACCGCGGCCGACGCACTCAAACACCCCAACTGGGAGATGGGTGCGAAGATCACCATCGACTCTGCGTCGATGATGAACAAGGGCTTTGAGGTGATCGAAGCCAAGTGGCTCTTCGGCGTACCGGTGGAGAAGATAGAGGTGCTAGTCCATCCGCAGTCGATCGTCCACTCGGCCGTGCAATTCACGGACGGCGCTATCAAGGCTCAACTGGGTGCACCCGACATGCGATTGCCTATCCAGTACGCACTCTCGTTCCCCGAACGCCTGGCGGCAGACTTCCCGAGAGCTGACCTCTTTGCACTCAAAGACCTTACCTTCGAGCAACCTGACCTGCAACGCTTCCCCAACCTGGCACTCGCCTATGAGGCCATGCGGCGAGGCGGCAACATGCCCTGTGTGCTCAATGCGGCCAACGAGGTGGTCAATCTCGCTTTCCGCGAGGGACGCTGCGGCTTCCTGCAGATGAGTGACGTCATCGCCCGGACGATGGACAAGACCGATTTTATCGCCAAACCGACCTACGAGGATTACGTGGCTACCGACGCTGCGGCTCGTCGCATCGCAGAGGATGAATTAAAATTATAAATTAAGAAAATTCGCTAGCAAAATTTAAAATGATACAAGCGATACAACTGATATTAGCCCTTTCCTTCCTCGTGTTGATCCACGAGTTGGGACATTTTACGTTCGCCAAGATCTTCCATGTACGCGTGGAGAAATTCTATCTTTTCTTCAATCCCTGGAGGAGTCTGCTGCGCCTTAAGTTCTTCGATGGCCGCTGGCACGTGAAGGTGTTCAGCGCGAACGAAGACGAAGAGTGGGACAAGCATCCCGAGACAACCGAGTGGGGTATAGGCTGGCTGCCTTTCGGCGGCTACTGTGCCATCGCAGGCATGGTGGATGAGACCCATTCGACGGAAGATCTGGCGGCCGAACCGCAAGAGTGGGAGTTTCGTGCCAAACCGGCATGGCAGCGCCTGTTGATAATTCTGGGTGGTATACTCGTCAATTTCATCGGTGCACTCGTCATCTTCACGATGCTCTTCTGGCACTGGGGACGCGACACGCTGCCTCTGCGTAATGTGGATGGCGGCATCTACTATTCTGAGATTCTTCGCCAAGAGGGTTTTCAGCAGCAGGATAAGATAGTGACTATCAACGGCATCGAACCCGAATACCTGCAGGACGTTATGCATGCCCTCATCATCGAGGGACAGCGCGATGTGGTGGTGCTGCGTGGTGAGGACACCGTGGCGCTCCGCATGAGCGAAGACCTCGGTACACGCTATCTGGCCATGCAGAATGAGTTCGACCGTCAGGAACGCGCGAAAGCCCGCGCAGACAAGAACTACCGGAAACGCCACTACGTGCTGATGGCCGAGTGGATGCCCTTCGTGGTGGATAGCGTGCTGCCCGAGAATGCTGCGGCTTATGCGGGTATAGAGAAGGGCGACAGCATCGTTGCGATAGCCGGTGTACCGACGCCCTGCAACGTGCTGGTAACCGAAGAACTCGAACGTCATCCCTGCGACTCCATAACGGTGGATTATTTCCGTGCCGGACAACTCTGTACCGCCCGTGCGTTCATCGGCGATCAGTGCAAGCTGGGAATCGTGCCGCGTATTGATTTTCGCTACGAGCATACCGACTATTCGTTCTGGCAGGCCATACCCGCCGGCATCCGTTACGGCTGGGATATCCTGGCGATGTACGTCAAGCAGTTCCGACTCGTCTTCACCAAAGAGGGAGCGCAGTCGCTCGGTGGCTTCGGAGCCATCGGCTCGATGTTCCCCAGCGTGTGGAGTTGGTATCTGTTCTGGCACATGACGGCGTTCCTGAGCATCATCCTCGCCTTCATGAACTTCCTGCCGATCCCTGCGCTGGACGGCGGATATATACTCTTCCTGCTGGTGGAGATGATCACCCGTCGCAAGCCGAGTGACAAATTCCTGGAGAAAGCCAACGAGATAGGATTTTGGCTGCTCATCATCCTGCTCGTTGTGGCGAACGGTAATGATATACTAAAAATCTTCTTCTAAAATCACCAATCACCAATCAGCAATGACCAATTATTTTGTACATGAGTCGTCCTACGTGGACGAGGGTTGCCAAATAGGCAAAGGCACCAAAATATGGCATTTCAGTCATATTATGAAAGGCTGTGTTATCGGTGAGGACTGCAACATAGGTCAGAATGTGGTTATATCTCCCGACGTCGTGCTGGGACGTAACTGCAAGATACAGAACAATGTGTCGGTGTACACCGGCGTACGCTGCGAGGACGATGTGTTCTTGGGCCCGAGTATGGTGTTCACCAACGTCATCAACCCCCGCGCAGCTGTCTCGCGCAAGGACGAGTACCGCGAGACGATCATACGTCGCGGTGCGTCGGTTGGTGCCAACGCCACTATCGTCTGCGGCCACACGCTGGGTGAATACTGCCTCATCGGTGCCGGTTCGGTAGTGACCAAAGATGTGCCGGCCTACGCGCTCATGGTAGGTAATCCTGCCCGCCAGATAGGATGGGTGAATGCACATGGCGACAAATGCGCTTCGCTCGAAGAAGCTATGCAATAAATCCTAAATCATAAATTAATATGATTCAACGTGTTCAAACATTATATCTGTTGGCGGTAGTGGCTTTGGGCCTTACGCTGATGTGGTTGCCCGTCTTGCAACTTGTAACGCCGGAGGAGGCCACCGAACTGCATATATGGATGCTTACGCCCCTGGGTGGTGCACCGCTGCAGGGCCTATGGGGAATGACGCTCGCTACAGCCCTGATCCCTCTGCTGGCGCTGGTGGATATCTTCCTCTACCGCAAGCGGATCATGCAGGCCCGACTTAATATCTTCACCGTCCTTCTGTGCCTCGGTTGGTACGGTGTACTGGCCCTGTATATATGGTTGGCGGTGATCAGTATGGGAGTGGAGTGGCACTTGACGCCATGGGCTTCGCTGCCGCTGATATGTATGATACTAACCCTTATGGCTACGCGTGCCATTCTCAAAGACGAGGCGCTGGTGCGTGCTGCCGACAGAATACGATAGACGATGATGAACCTTGCTACTATCTTATTGCAATCAACGCTGACGGCCGAACAGATCCAACAGCGTCAGGACTCCATTCGTGAAGGTGCGCGCCAGATGGTCGCTTTGGCGAGAGAAGACCCGTACGGATTTTGGGAGGTGGCGAAACAATCCCTTATCTCGTTCGGACTCAAAGTGGTGGCGGCATTACTTATTTTTACGGTTGGCATGTTGCTCCTCCGTTGGGTGCGCGGCCTATTGCATCGCCGTTTTGTACGCCGTAAGACGGAGCCTACCATCGCATCGTTTATTATCTCGTTCACTAACATCTCGGTCGTAACGTTACTGGTCGTGCTGTGCGTCAGCACCCTGGGCCTGGATACCACTTCGCTCGCTGCCTTGCTCGCTGCCGGTGGTCTGGCGATAGGTATGGCACTTTCCGGTACGGTGCAGAACTTCGCCGGAGGAATCATGCTGCTGGCATTCAAGCCCTTCAAGGCCGGAGATATGATTGAGGCACTGGGAACGATGGGCAAAGTGGTGGAGGTGAATATCACCGCCACCAAGATCCTTACGCCGGACAACCGGGTGGTCATCCTGCCTAACGGTGCCCTGTCGAACGGCACGATCAACAACTACAACGGCCGTCCGCTCCGCCGCGTAGAGTGGTCCGTCAGCGTGTCCTACGGCGTGGATGCAGCCAAATGCAAGGCCGCCATATTGGATATTCTCAATTCCGACCAGCGGATCTTACAGGCCGACACCGATATGCAGGACCTCTATAAGGAACTGAACATCAGTGCCTACCAACTCTCTACGGTCAACTATCGCATGGATGCCATCCCTGCGCCCTTTGTGGCTCTGAAGTCGCTCAACGACAATGATATCACCTTTGTGGTGCGCGCGTGGGTGCGCGGCGCGGATTATTGGGACGTGTTCTTCGAACTGCAGGAACGTTTCTATACCGAACTGCCGCCGCAAGGCTTCACCTTCGCTTATCCGCACGTGGATGTCACCATGCTGAAGCCCGAAGACTGATAATCCCAGACAACACACGAGATATTTACCTAACTTTTATCGAGACTTTATCGAGACATTATCGAGACGTTCACCTGAAAATTGACGGCTGATGGCAGAATGCTTATTAGGTAAGACATTGACGGAGTTGCAGCAAGTGGCGCAGAGCGTCGGACTGCAGCGTTTCGCCGGCAAACAGTTGGCGGAGTGGCTCTATATGCGTCGTGTCTCGTCGTTCGACGAGATGACGAATATATCGCTCAAGGGACGCGAAGCACTCCGTGCACGCTACACCATCGGTCGGCATGCACCCGTACGTGAAGCCATCAGTGAGGACGGCACTCGCAAGTACTTGTTTGAGATAAATCATAAATCTCTCAACTATATTGAGAGTGTCTATATTCCAGAAGACGATCGTGCCACGCTCTGCGTGTCGTCGCAGGCGGGTTGTAAGATGGGCTGCCGTTTCTGTATGACCGGTACCCTCGGTTTTCACGGCAACCTGTCTGCTGCAGACATCCTCAACCAGATCTTCGAAATAGACCAAATTGCAATCACCAAAAACGGAGTTAATCGCGCCCTTGCGGCAGAGAATCACCAATCACCACTCTCCAACCTTGTCCTCATGGGGGAGGGCGAACCGATGGACAACCTGGACGAGGTACTCCGTGCGCTCGAGATCATGACGGCCGATTACGGATGTGCATGGTCGCCCAAACGGATTACGGTATCTACGGTAGGTATTCCCGCCATGAAGCGCTTCCTGGACGAGAGCGAGTGTCATCTGGCTGTCTCGATGCACAATCCCTTCCCTGCAGAGCGTGCGCAGATCATGCCGACAGAGAAACTCTTCTCCATCACCGAGGTGGTGGCGCTGCTGCGTCAATACGATTGGACACACCAGCGCCGCGTCAGCTTCGAGTATATCTGCTGGGCGTCGAGCGACTCGACATCCGGGCAGACGGTGCAGGCTAATACTACGCCGCGACATGCCAAGGAACTGCTGCGATTGCTGCGCGGTCTGCCCTGCCGCATCAATCTGATTCGTTTCCATGAAGGCGTAGATCGTGCTTTCCCTGCCTCAGACGAACAGGCGATGGAGTGGTTGCGCGACTATCTGACAAAAAACAACCTCACCACAACGATTCGTCGTTCGCGTGGTGAGGATATTCTTGCCGCCTGCGGCATGCTGGTCAATGCCCTGCAGACTTCTTAAACCTAACATCTTTCCTCTTTCCTCTTTCTACAGTAGCATTTTGCTGAGTTGATCGTAGTATTTGGGTGACACAGGTACCGGTTTGATCGCCGCTACGTCCAGTTCGGCCTGAATCATTCCTTCTTTGTCGCGCCGCAACACCTTGACGTGACGCGGGTTGACGAAATACGAGCGATGGCAACGTACAATGCCGTGCTTCGCCATCAGTTCTTCTATGCCTCGCATCGATTGCCGCAAGACGTATTCCTTGACGATGCCAGCTTCCAGATAATGGATGCTGACGTAGTTCTCCTGCGCGATGATATAGAGGAGTACCTCGCGGGCAATCACCAGTTTCAGCCTGCCTGTACTGTCGGCAAAACGTACCAGGTCGGCGTCTGCCAGTTCTTGTTCGTCGGGGTGGGTGGTACAGATGACGAAGTCGATGATCAGGTAGGGATACGTAATGGTGGAGGCAAGGAGGATCATGCAGCGGCCCAAGGCGGGGAAATAACCGTAATCGCCGTAGAGCAGGGCCATGTAGAGTGCCATGAAACAACCACTCACGATCCATTCGGTGGCCGACCATAGGATGTATTGCAGCCACGACAGCCTACCTTCGCGTCCCTGTATCGTCATCGCGATGCGCGAGAGTGCCAATATACCCACCATGATGGCCGATAGGATCAGCGTGTTGATCACCATTCCGTTGACCGGTTCGTCCAGAAAGCGCATCATCCATGCGCTCTCATACAGCAAGATGAAGCACAAGAAGAAGACCGGCACGATGATTACATGCAGCAACATTGAGGTTACAGATAGTACGGAAGCAGGAATTTTTGTCATTTTCTTGTCACTTTTTATGATGTGACGAAATGGAGTTTCGTGATTTTTCATCACTATATTTCCATTTTAGTCATTATTTACACGTATTTGGTCACATTTCGCATCAACCTTGTCACAATTAGTTGGATAGCTTCGATTTTTGTAGTACTTTTGCATCGTCAAATCAATTAAATCCTTTACTACTATGGACAAGACGATTATTATTCAGCCTGAGAGCGGTTTGCAGTACGATTGGAAAGCTATAGCCGCTGATCCGAGTGCAGCGCACGATCCGAAGATGGATCTGGTTGCTTACAAGGCACAATATATAAATAGGATCGCGCAAGCACGCGCGTGTAGTCAGGAACCTGTCTTAATGAGCCTGCCGATTATCGACGAGAACCGTTACTT
>Ga0310786_10002464_pt1 | contig 28248 bp, 23 predicted proteins | sample AusTroGonzalo_MG_FD_203881 | JGI IMG/M metagenome (GOLD analysis project Ga0310786, IMG submission 203881) | Bovine rumen microbial communities from tropical cattle in Woodstock, Queensland, Australia - Gonzalo_03 (v2) (version 2) | ecosystem: Host-associated > Mammals > Digestive system >...
GGACGGCTACAATTTTGATATTGCACTACTAGATTACCGTCGCGGTGTTAAGCGTCGTATTGAAATCGGGAATGCCATGGCTGCGGAACCGGGTGATTTACCGAATGCAAAACGCATTGACGAAATTGCCCGCGCTTTCTTGCCGATAACAAAAAACACGCCAATGGATTGGCGTGGTAAAAAGTGTAAAAACTAGATCCTCGTCTTCGCGAGGATGACAATGCGTGTGATTCTACATCCTTGCGGCCTGTGAACAATAAGCCCTCAATATTAATTGAGGGCGTTTGTGAGAGTTTGTGATTACGTAATTTTTCTATGGCTTTGTATCACAAACGGTTCGCTTTTGCGCGGCGGCGGAAGTGTTCGATAAGCGGGGCGACAGTTTCCTTGAAATCGTCGTGAGTCTCGATGCGGACAAAATCAATCGACATGCGCTGGAAGAGTTCCTTGGTAGCTTTGCCCTGGCGCTTGGCTTCGCGAGCGAATGCTTCGCGGAAGGCGGCATCGCCGGTATCGATGAGGAGCGTTTCACCGGTTTCGGGGTCTTCGAGTTCCACGAGGCCTGCAGACGGGAGTTCCATTTCGCGCGGATCAACGACAGAAACTGCAAGTACGTCGTGACGCTTGCGGAGAATCTTGAATGCGTTTTCGAAACCTTCGTCCAAGAAGTCGCTCATCACGACGACGACAGCCTTGCGGTTCAGAATCTTGCCGGCATATTCGAGTGCCACTTGCGTATTGGTGCCGTGGTGCTGTGGTTTGAAGTAAAGGATTTCACGAATGAGGCGCAATACGTGTTTGCGGCCTTTTTCGGGCGGGATGAACAGCTCGACTTGATCGGTGTAAATGAGGAGGCCGACCTTGTCGTTGTTCTTGATTGCCGCGAATGCGAGGAGGGCCGTGAGCGTTGCCATGACTTCGCCCTTCATTTGCTTGCCCGAACCGAATTCGGAGCTACTGGAAGCGTCGACCATGAGGAGCATGGTCATTTCACGTTCTTCGATGAACTTTTTGACGTAAGGCGTGCCTGTTCGGGCGGTCACGTTCCAGTCGATAGTGCGGACATCGTCGCCCGGCATGTATTCGCGGACTTCGCTGAACTCCATACCATTGCCCTTGAAAGAGCTGTGGTAGGCGCCGGTCATCACGGTGTCGAGCGTGCCTCGCACGGAAAGTTCAATGCGGCTTACGGTCTTTAAAACTTCTTTATCAAGCAATTCTTTATCGGCCATCGTAATATCTTCTAGTTTTTAACGCTAAAGAATATACAAATATCTCAAAAAATAGACCATTAATGCTTTTTTATGTAATGGGGAAAGGCGATCCCCGAATCCCGCAACTAGTGCGGGACAGGCTCTATCGGGGATGACAATGCGCTTGTGTCATCCTGAACGATAGTGAAGGATCCAGTGATTTCTAAAACTCCGCTTTGGCAAGGATGCTCAAGTTGCGGCCTTTTTCGGGCATCACGGACTTGAGGCGGGAAAGGTGGTTTCGCACATCGGCGTTGAACAAGTTCTCGCCACGAAGGATGATGCTGTAGTGGGCGAGCGTAAGCGACCAGTGGAATTCGAGGGAAGCTCCGAAGGTCACGTAGCCGGGGGAGCGTTCTTCGTAGCGATCGACTCGGTTTTGCGCGAGTGCAAATTCGGTGTTGATGCCTGCGCGGACGTGTGCCCAGAGGTAAGCTATTTCGCCGTGGAACTTGAACGGCGGAATTTGTGGCATGTTGCTCCAGTTTTCGTTCTGGTAGAATCCGCAGACGTAGCTTGCACCTGCTTGCGCGTAGAATCCTTGTTCTGCCGGGAGCTCAACGGAGGCGCTTCCTCCCATGAGGAATGCTTCGTCGCCCCTGACTTGGTAAATCGGTAAAATTTGCGACCAGTTCGTATCGCCGGTGGCGCGGGGGGCAAGATGGTTCAGAAACCAGGTGCTGTGAACAGCGGCGCGCCAGTTGATGATTTCGCCGTAGTTGCGGAATTCGAGTTCTACGCCGTAACCGCTTTCGGCATCGAGCTTGTGGTTGCCACGTTCATAAGTGTAGGCCGCGAGATGCGGGCCCTGGTTGTAGAGTTCTTCGATGGTCGGGGCGCGGGTGGTTCTGAAAATATCGAGCGTGAGGAATTTGCCGGGAGCGACGCGTTGCGAGAATTCGGCTGCGATGGCCCATAGCGCAAAGTTGCGCTCTTCGATGGCGTCTTTGTCGGCAACAACGCTTTCGCTGGGCTTAAAGAATGCTCCGCCGAGTCGTGCGGACAAAGTTATTTCGAGACCGTCTCGCCATCCGTTAAGGCTTGCGACAGAAAAGAGAGATGCTGCGTAGGAATTTGTTGGAGGCGTAAAAACGTAACCGCCCATTTCTATCGAGCGCGCGTCCAATTCAGTGCCGAAGTGGATTCCGAAAAACGGCCCGCTTTGCGCAATGAGTTTTTCGACTCGCAAGTTTGCTTGATTGACGGCGAATTCGGCGCCGACGTATTCTTTAGTTTCATATTCCGTGTGGTGGTACTGATTGAGTCGGAATGTGATGCTTAGTGTGTCGTTTGATTTTTGGGCGGGGAGATAAAGCCCGCGCAAAGTTAGGTCGCGTTTGAAAAGGTCTATATCAACGCCGTTGGGGTGACCGCCGATGAACCCGCCCGGGATGCCGTAAGTGGAATTGAAGTTGCGGAAGGAGGCGCCGAGCTTGAATCGTTCAAAATTGTAGGCAGCGCCAATGGCAAAGCCTTTATTTTCAATGTCAGTGTTTTTCAAATCGCCATTGGGCGTTTTCATGTCGCCCATGTTGCGTGCATATGCTTCGCCTTTGAGTGATAGTCCGTGAATGTTGGCGTTCGCGCCTACGGTGGTGGCGAATCCCGGCTGGCCGCTTTCGGCGTAATCGGTAATATAGCCGTGAAATAAGGTGTCGTCAAAGGGAATGTCGTTATGCTCGACTTGGATGACTCCGCCTGCGGCGGCGAATGAATGGCTTAAAATTTGTGGCCCGCGAATAACATTTAGTTTGTGCGCTGTCAAGACTTCGGAAGCGACGGCGTGATCGGGTGAGGTGGCGCTCATGTCTCCGCAAAATGAACCGTCTTCAGTGAGCGTGACGTGACTGCCCGAAAGCCCTTTAATGACGGGACGTGCGGCGGCGGGGCCCATGGAACGTATGGCAATGTCGGGCTCGTTCTTGATGGTCTCTGCGATGGTGGTTGAAATTTTGCGATCGAGTTTTTCGGCTTGCAATTCATCGTCTTTGCGCAAACCGTCTAAAATCGTTTCGGTGGATTGCTCGGCAACAATTGTCAAATTGCCTAAATCCTGAATAAATTCTTGGGCAAAAGAAAAATGAAGGAAGCCTCCGCAAAGGAGGCTCCCCATGGCAGCCCTAAAAAGGCTAGTCTTCATCTTCGTCTTCCTGGAACGGGCACTTGTCGGCATCCAAAGCCTTGTCTACGACAACCTTGATTTCAGGCGTCTTGGCGTCGGCATGGTCGTGGTGCTTGACCTTGAGAACCAATTTCGTTTCGCCTTCTTTGAGGCCCTTGAGGTGGAAGCCCCAGCCGCCTTCAAAGTGAATGTCGAGAATCTTGCTGTCGCCAACATCCCAGCCGAGAGAGTGTTCGTCATCGTTCGGGCCTGCGATTTCTTTATTGTTTTCATCGAGGAACTTCACGTGAATGTGTGCACTCATGCAATTGGCGTTGACTTTGAGGCCTGGAAGTTTGGAATTTTCTTTGCCGCGGTAAACGCTGTAGAGCGTGTCCCATTCAGCAGAATAGAGCCTCCAACCTTCGACTTCGAAATGTTCGTGCTGTTCGGTGGAGGTGGAATTGCTGTCGCTGCATGCGGCGAAGACGAGGGAGAGAATGGCAATAGCCAAGAAATGGAATTTTTTCATTATAAAACCTTTTTTGAGTATATGATAAGATTGTCCCGTTTTTCCCCGTCAAGCGAGGACTAGCACGGGAATGACAGAAATCGTCATCCTGAGGCGTGAAACGCCGAAGAATTCAGTTAAATCTTGATGGCGGGAGGGCCGCGAGGATTATAATGAAGTACGAATGTAAATGGATTTCGCGAGGCGTACTGCACTTGTAGAATAAATAGCAGGATCCAAAATACGACTGCGATGGGAGTGAAATCGTCTAGATTGTATCCGTCGTGGATTAACGCGCAAACAGGGCAGTCATCGTGCATCTCGAAATCATCATGATGGTGCTGTGCAACTGCCAAAAGGCATGCTGCGATTAGCACGATGAAGAACTTGCGCATGTGTGATAGACGAATCATTTTTTATTTGACAAAAATGGCGTTTCTTATAATTGGAAAGCCGATTCCATCTTCTTCTTCTTTTTCGTAATCAAAATTCCCTATGATTGTAATCGAAGATCCTTCGCTTGGAAAATCCTTGGGATATTTGCGAGGTTTGAATGTTTCGAAAGCTAATCCCTGTGAACAACAGGCAAGGGCGTCTTTGATGACACAGCCGAAAAATCGTCTGTCTACGGCTTCGTCGTAGTAGCTGGAAAATGCGCCTTTCATCTTGATTCGTTTTCCGATAAATTTTTTTGGCTCTGTCACCATTTGGAAAACCACGGAATAGACCATGGTGGCACTCATTCGAGAAAGGTCGATATCGATGTGGTTTGCTGAAGTGTTGTCTGCAGCGATGCTTTTATTGGCTAGTGAAAATATGCAAAGAATTGCAATAATGGTGATTCTAGAAATTATTTTGTATAAATTACTTTTTCTCATTTGCGATTCCCTATTATGCTTTTCGATTGCGGATAAAACTTGAAGTATAACAAATCAAGAAAGCAATGATGTCCATGGCGACAATCGTAGAACCCACGGGAGTTCCGGCAAGGATTGCGATAAGAATTCCGCTGAGTGAACAGATGACCGAAATAATCGCTGCCGCAACGGTCACCGAGAAAAAGCTCTTGAAAACGCGCATGGCAGAAAGTGCCGGAAATACGACAAGTGCAGAGACCAAAAGGGCTCCGACGAGATTCATTGCAAGGACAATGATGACTGCAATGATGATAGCAATGAGTAAGTTGAATAAATTAACATTTACGCCCGTAGCGCGTGCAAAATTTTCATCAAAGGTGATGGCGAAAATCTTGTGGTAAAAAAGTACAAACGTCACAAGAACGACAATCGAAAGTGCTACGCAAAGGTAAACGTCTGTCGATTTGAGCGTTAATATGGACATCGAGCCGAAAAGCGTTGTGCAGACATCCCCTGCGACATTCCCAGAAGCGGAGAAAATGTTCATCAGCAAGTACCCGATGGCTAGTGCACCGGCCGAAACCATTGCGATGGCGGCGTCTCCCTTGATTCGGGCGTCTTTCCCTCCGCAAAGGAGTAGAACCGCAACGATAATCGTTACCGGTAAAATGATGAACATGTTGTTCGTAACTTTAAGGACGGAGGCTATCGCTAACGCTCCGAATGCCACATGCGCAAGGCCGTCGCCGATGTAAGAATATCGCTTGAGGACAAGTGTTACTCCCAAGAGAGACGAACAAAGCGAAATGAGAATTCCTACGATAATTGCGTATCGCACGAAAGGGAAGTCTAGATAGAAGAGAAGTTTATCGAGCATGTAAAAGTAGGCGAAGTTTAGAACTTTGAGGGCGTTATTTCAAAATCGTCATCCTGGAGGCAAAGCCGATAGGATCCAATGAAAAAATGACTGGATTCTTCGAAACTAATCGCTTTTCAGAATGACAAGATGCATTGAGTGACCGCTAAAAGATTAATTGTTGAGCATAGTATTAAAATCCAATACCCGTGTGGCGTATTTTGTAGCGGCCTCAACATCATGCGTGACCATCACGATTGTCATTTTCTTTTGCTCGTGAAGTTCCTTGATGATGTTGTACATGTTTTGCGAAGATTCTGGATCAAGGCCGGTAACGGGCTCGTCTAGCAGCAACATGCGCTCGGCGGCGCAAAGTGCCCTCGCCAAAAGCACGCGTTGCTTTTGGCCACCCGAAAGCTCGCGGAAACAGGATTTCCGCAAGTTTTCGGTTCGGGTGAGCGCCAGACACTCTCTGGCGCGCTCCCGGAGGGCGCTACCGTAAAACGGAAGCAAAAGGCTTTTGCCTTGGAATGCCGAAAGTACGATTTCTTCGACCGATGCGGGGAAGTCCTTCTGTGCAATCGTAATTTGTGGCAAGTAGCCGATTTGCTTTCGTTGTAGATTGTCGCAAAGTTCAATTTTACCAGATTTTGGGCGCAGTATACCGGCTAGCCCGCGCAAGAACGTTGTCTTTCCGCAGCCGTTTCTGCCGATGATGCAAAGATAATCGCCTGAGTTGATTTCGTAATCAAAATTATTGACAATATTTTTGCACCCGTATCCGAGAGTTAAATTGCGGCACTTTATCATTTTTAATCCAAAGCCTTTTTCAGAACATCCAAATTCAATTGCATAATCGACAAGTAGCTGATGCCTTCGGCAATTTGCTGTTCCGTTATCGACTGCATTGAATTGATGGTGAGGACTTGTGCTTGTTTCGAGTTCTTGCTTGCGGCGAGAACGGCGTTTGCGATTTTCTGGTTCCCTTTTTCGATGGTGAAAATGGCGGGCAGCGATAGAGAATCCATCTTCCCCGCAAGGAACGCAATCGTTTCGAAGCTCGCTTCGCTTTCGGCGGAACAGCCCACAAACGCGGCATAATACTTAAGACCATAATCGTCCACCAAATAACGAAAAGGAAAACGATCGCCAAAGAGAACCGTCTTGCGTGCGGCATTTTCTACAGCGGTGCGGTAGTTGCTATCGAGGACCATGATTTTTGCAACGTAATCGGTGGAGTTTTTGTTGTAAAGCGAAGCGTGAACCGAATCGATTCTAGCGAGTTCTGCTGTGATTTTCTGGACGAGAATTTCGGCGTTCTTCAGCGAGAGCCAAACGTGTTCATCGTTTTCAACTTCTTCTTCATGATCGTGATGGTGATGCTCTTCGGCGTGCTCGTCGTGATGTTCATGATGTTCGTGTTCTTCGGCGTGCTCGTCGTGATGTTCATGATGTTCGTGTTCTTCGGCGTGCTCGTCGTGATGTTCATGATGTTCGTGCTCTTCTGCGTGCTCGCTATGGTGGTGTTCTTCGTGCTCCGCTTGCATGCCTTCAACGACTTCTTCGGCCTTGACGCGGTCGCCGAGTGCTTCCATCAAGTTGACTTCGGCGCGGTCTTTTTTCGGAGTGGCTTCAAGCGCTTTCTTGATCCATTCATCCGATTCGCCACCCACATAAACAACCATGTTGGCGCTTGCGATTTTTGCGATGTCTTGCGCGGTGGGCTTGTAACTGTGCAAGTCTACACCGTTCTTGATGAGCAGCGTGAGGTCTACGGAATCAGCGCGGGTGCCAAGAATTTCTTTTAGCCAGGCGTATTCTGGGTAGATTGTTGCGACGATGGAAAGCTTGCTTTGTTCTGGCTTCTTTTCGACATTGTTGCAAGCGACGAAGGTACTGAGCGTTACTGCCAAAAGTGCGAACGCCAAACCACAAAATGAAATCTTTTTCATTTTAATCCTTTTAAAATTTTTTTTTGAATGATGTACTATTGAAATTATAGACCCTATCGCTGCGGCATCTCGCCTTGCTCCAGGGTGACATGACAATCTAAAGAAGATTTGCTTAATTCAATAAAAGGATTTTTTGCGAAACAAGTGTAATCGGCCGTAGTACAATGACTGCGAAACGAACAAGCTTGAAAAGAAAACAGCGGCAAATGAGCTCTATCGGGGCTTCGACGAATTCAAAGCAAAATTCCGAAATCAGGTCGAGGCAGTGGTGTATGCGGTGACAAGTATGGCAATGTTCGCCATGGCAATGATGGTCGATATGGTGCTCCGTGTAGAGCAACGCCAAAGTGACCATTAACTTGTCAAGTAGATGAAGCACGCTATCTCTCAAAAAAGAATAAAGTTAAATTGAGAACGATTCTCAATTTAAAAGATAGTAAAAAAGGTACTCTTTGGCAAATAAAAAGGGCTCCCAGCAGACGTCGGGAACCCTTTTGTTGTTCTAAGGAGGAGTGTATGAAAAAAGCTAAGTGTTTAAAAGCGAGGCGTTAGCCCGCATGCCTATTAGGCAATTGCGATTTTGCGGGCTGCGGCCTGAGCTTTCTTGGCAAGGTCGAATTTCAAGATACCGTTTTCCAAGGAAACTTTAATGTTGTCTGTATCGATATCGTCGGCCAAACGGAAGCTGCGTTCGTAAGTAAACTTTTCGTCCTTGCGGGCGCGAGTTGCTTTGACGGTCAAGATATTCTTTTCGACTTGGATATCCATATCTTCTTTCTTGACACCCGGCAGTTCCACTTCAAGGGCGAAGCCGCCTTCGGTTTCGTAGTAGTCGGCCTTCGGCGTGTAGGTGCATTCACCCTGTGCGTTTGCTGCGTTCAAGCTGTCAATGAAATTCTGGATGCCGTAGAAAGCGTTCGGGATAATCTGTGTGTTCATCATAATTTTAACCTCTTTTTTGTTGCGGGCTCGTCGTTTGCGTTGGCCCTGTTTTGTTCTCGCTCTACTTTAAGCGAAAGCCGTGCCAACTTTTGCGAAATAGTGGCGAAAAAGAAATTTTTTTTGAAAAGTGCCGTAGTAATATTGAAAATTGGCGATTTTAAGCAAATTTGCGGGAATTAAACTTTAAAAAAAAGACTCCTTTGCGTTGTTTTTGCCGTTTTGTAGGCGGTTTTGCAAAGGATATTTCATAAAGAATCATTGGGTGTTTCGCTTGTGAAACGTTTGGTGGATCAGAATGAAATGGGGCGGTTTGTAAGTTATTTTTTAAATTTATTTGTTTTTATTTGTGCATAACCTAAAAAATTTGTACATTGATAATGTCTATTTAACTAAGAGGGTTATATGAAAAAAGTTTTTGCCGTGCTCCCTGCTGTTGCTCTCGCTCTGACAGGTTGTTCTTCTTCTAGTGATGATAATAGCGTAGCCCCGGTTCCGGTAGCTGTGACTTATCCGAGCGACTACATCGTTACCCAGATGGGTGAATATAATTATAGTGCGGATGGAACTTTGGAAGTCACAAAGGCGACCTGTACAGATCGGGCGAACCAATACGTTTGGACAAAGACGACGCAACGCGGTTCTGTAACAAAGAACGGTGACGATGCAGCGCAGCTTGATTTGGGCGATGGCGCAGGCAGTGTTTCTTATGATTTCAAGGCTATCGCGGGTGAAACTTTCCCGAGCGGCCATTTCTACAAATCCTCTTCGCTTAACAACCCGCTTATCGAAGGCGTAATTCTGGAAAATCCGTATTACAGCGATGTTGTTTATGTGAATACAGAATGTCTCTTCCAAAATTTTGGAGAAATGCAAGAAACATTGTCTTTGATTGCGGGTGTACCGAAAGATGCTGTGACGATGGGGTGCAACAAGATTAGTATTCAGGGACTGGAAATGACTTACACCTCCCATACGGAAACGTCTATTGCTTATACGCTTTCTTATGGCGGTGTTTCTTGCCCTGTGACACATAATTTCCTCTATGCTTACAATGAGGGCGACTGCGCCAAGGCATTTACAAATTATCAGAATGAATATGAAAGCGGCGAAACACAGGAATTCTTTGATTTCGAGCTCAACGATCAGGATATTCATGCCTGCGAAAATTTTACAGATTTGATTCTGAATTTCCATCGTACGACGGGTTTGGCAAAATCTGGCACGAATCCAGCAGTTGGAAAGAAGCAAATCAAGGATATTCTCCGTGCTGTGGGCAACGGTATCCGCAAGCGCAAGTAGCCTTAGACATCTCATTTAGTGCAGAAAACACCCTTTTTGGGGTGTTTTTTTTTGTAATTGTGGCGTTTTTGGCTTGCTGTACCTGAAATTTTTTGCTTAAATAGATGTATATTAATAGATACCTATCAAAAATAGTAGGGGACTCTATATGGATTTTGAGCGTTTACTGACAAGTCACAAGGGAAAAGCCTGTATTGTTTCCGTCGAATTGTATCCAGACGGTTCTTATGGGAATATTCGCGTTGTTGCGGGTAACAAAGCGCATTGTGCCGACAGTGAAGCTCTGACTCACCATCCATTTGAGCCGGGCTGCCCTTATGAGGCCTGTTTCCCGAAAAATCCGAATTTTGAAGAACATTGCTACCGCTGTATATGTGATGGTCGACCAATCCATGCTTATGTCAATCTTTACATGATGGATTTGTGGCTCAACATGTTCCTCCTGCCGCTAGAATCTGACAAAGAAAATATCGGTTATTGCTTTTATTGTTATGACGTTGCTCCCAAAGCGGATTCTACCGCAATGGCGGACCTTTCTGCGGATACGGCTTCTGAAGTGTTGAAAGCTTGTATCAAGCTGCGTGGCTCGAATGATATTAAACAGGCGTTCCATGAAGTTGTTGAGGATATTCGCGAAATTTGCGGTGCTGACCATTGCTGTATATTGCTGGCGGATGACGAAAAGCGTACTTGCACGAACTTTGCAGAATCCCTTCGTGAAGGAGCGAGCATGCTCCCGATGTCGCATTATATAGATGGGTTCTACAATATTGTTAAAACGTGGCCCGATACGCTTGCAGGGAGCACATGCCTTATCATAAAAGATGAACGTGATATGGAAACATTGCGCGAGCAGAACCCGATTTGGGCGGCTTCGCTTGAACAGGCTGGCGTCAATAGCGTTGTCCTGTTCTCGCTTCGCCATGGCAAGGTGATGCTTGGCTATATGTGGGTGCTCAATTTTGATACTGCTAATGCAATAAAGATCAAGGAAACATTGGAAGTTACGACGTTCTTCCTTGCTTCTGAAGTTGCTAGTTTCCAACTTTTGAACAAGTTGGAAGTAATGAGTACAATAGACTCGTTGACGGGCGCTAAGAACAGAAATGTGATGAACAATCGTGTTGACGAAATTGTTGCCGGTCACGAACCGGTGCCTAAGGCTGTTCTTTTTGCAGATTTGAATGGTCTCAAGCGAGTGAACGATGATCGGGGCCATGGGGCTGGTGATGCGATGCTTTGTTCGGCTGTGTCTATTTTACAGGCCGTATTCCATGATGGCAATGTGTATCGTGCTGGCGGTGATGAGTTCATGATTCTTGTTGATGAAATTGAAGAAGAAGAACTGCAGAACCGTGTTGCTCGTGTTCATTTCTTGTCGGGAAAAACAGAGGATGTTCGTTTCTCGATTGGTGTATGTTATGGCAAACGTGATATCCGGAAGGCTATGCGACTTGCGGATGAACGAATGTATGCTTTTAAGAATGCGTATTACGAAGCGCATCCTGAACTTAAGTATAGGTAAATCGGCTCAGAGAGGCCGGCGTTGAAGCCCTTTAAATAAGGGGCGCGTAATAGCATAGCTATATTTAACTCATGAGACTGCCGCGCGAAACTCGTACTTACGTTGCAATCGACTTGAAGTCATTTTTTGCGTCTGTGGAGTGCGTGCTTCGCGGACTGGATCCGCTCAAGACGAATCTTGTTGTTGCTGATGCGAGCCGTACTGAAAAAACGATTTGCTTGGCCGTGACGCCGAGTCTCAAGGCTTACGGGATTCCAGGTCGAGCTCGACTGTTCGAGGTCCATCAAAAAATTCGCGATGTCAAACGGCGAACAGGCGAAGATATACAATTCATTATTGCGCCGCCGCAAATGGCAAAGTATGTGGAATATTCTACACGCATTTATAAAGTTTATCTGAAATACGTAAGCGAAGAAGATATTCACGTTTATTCGATTGACGAATGTTTTATCGACTTGACGCATTACCTTTCGATGTACAAAAAGCCGGCACGTGAACTGGCAAAAGAAATGATTCGCGATGTGTTTGAAACGACGGGAATTACAGCGACGGCGGGCATCGGGACGAACCTTTACCTTTGCAAGATTGCGATGGATGTAATGGCGAAGCATGTGGCGCCGGATGCTGATGGCGTACGCATTGCGGAACTTGACGAGATGACCTACCGCAAGGAACTTTGGAGCCATAGGCCGCTAACGAGTTTTTGGCAGTTGGGCCGCGGTATTGCGGAGCGACTGGAACATTGCTATTTGAATAATGGCCGTGGTATTTTTACGATGGGGGACCTTGCGCGGGCAAGCGTCAAGAATCCTGATGCGCTTTACAAAATGTTTGGCGTGAATGCGGAAATCTTGATTGATCATGCATGGGGCTACGAGCCGTGCGGCATTGCCGAAATCAAACGTTACAAAGCCAAATCGCATAGCATTGGCGGTGGGCAAGTCTTAAGTTGTGCGTACGACTGCGCAAAAGCGAAAATTGTCATCCGCGAAATGGTTGATACGCTGGCGCTTGACCTTGTAGAAAAAGGTCTCGTGACGAACGGCCTTACGCTTCATGTGGGCTATGACCGCGAAAATGTGGATAAAGGAATTTATCATGGCGAAACGGTGGTGGATGGCTATGGGCGCACGATTCCAAAGCCTGCGCATGGAACCGCTCCGCTCATGAATTATACATCGTCTGCTACGACGATTGCTGAAGCTGTGATGAAACTTGCCGACCGCATCATGAATCCTTCGCTTACTGTAAAACGCTTGAACTTGACTGCAAATAACGTGCTGCATGCTACGAACGAGAGCTACGACTTGTTTACGGACGTGAAGAAGATTGAGCGTGAAAAGAAGATGATGCAGGCTCAAATTGCGATAAAAAAGCGTTTTGGCAAAAATGCAATTTTCAAGGGTATGGATATGCAGGAAGGCGCGACCACTCGCGAACGCAATGAACAAATCGGAGGGCACAAAGCTTAGAGGGGTGAGCACGTGCGTTGCACTCTGAGGTCGCTTCGCTTTGAGCTATGAGAAATCATTTTTATTGCTACTTTTCCTCAAAGGGGCGAAGCCCCGAGCTCATACCTCAAAGTGCCGTAAGCACGACCTCATTTCCTCTATGGATTACGATGACATTATAAATTTGCCGTACCCGCGGGATGATTGGAATTTCTTGATGAAACACCCGCGAATGTCTATTGCGAATCGGGCGAAAATCTTCAGCCCGTTTGCGGCATTGCGTGGTCACAATGAAAGTATTGCCAAGACGGCGGAGCGCCATCTGGAAGATAGCCGCGACGAGAACAGGTGGGATAGTACCGATTTTGAAGATGTCGATAATGCGTAGTTCTTTGAAAACAGAAAGCCTTCGGTTGTTCACCGAAGGCTTATTAATCAAGGAATCATGAAAATCAAATAAGTTGCGTTTTAGAAATTCTTAATCGCGAGGCTGATCGTTGTCGCGTTCAGGACCATGTTCGCCTTTGTGGTGCTTGTCGTGCTTCTTGTGTTCGAACTGCATGGCCTTGAACTTTTCCAACTGCTCTTTGGAGAGAATCTTGTTGAATGCTTTAACGCCCTGGATTCTGTGGTTGAGCAATGCTTCCTGAGCCTTGAGAATTTCAGCTTTGGCGGCTGCAATTTTCTTGTCGTCGTTAGCATCGAGTGCTTCACGGAGAGACTTTTCGGCTTCTTTCTTTTGCTTGCGAAGAATCTTGAACGTAGAATCCGTTGCTTTGCGCTGCTGTTCAAGTGCGGTTTTCTGTTCGTGTGTCACCTGCAACACGGAATCCATGAAAGCTTCGCCTTTCTTGAAATCGAATTTCTTGTCGAATTTTTTATCGAACTTCTTGTCAAAATCCTTGCCTTTGAAGTGCGGGTCGCGAGGCGGTTCTCCGCGGAAATGATCACCATGGAATTCACCGCCATGTTTTTTACAGCAATCCATGTTTTTCTTGCAACAGTGGCCTTTTTTCTTGCAGCAGTCTAAATTCTTTTTGCAGCAGTCCGCTGTTAACTGAGACTGGCAGATTCCGTTTTTAGAAAAAGACGAGCAACCTGCGTTGTTGAATGCGAAAGCTCCGATGAAGAAGCCGAGGGAGCAAGCAAAAATAATCAAGCTTGCGAAGAAGGTTTTAGTGGAAGCGTTCATTATTTTGTCTCCTGTAATAAATAGCTGATGGAAGTGTAAGTGTCCAAATTTTCAAGTTCATCGTCGTTTGTTTCACCAAGATTGTCGTACCATGAAACGAGTTCGTTGGAGGCGGCATTCTTGATGAGGAGCGTTTCGGAATCTATATGGTTGAACGCCGTAAAGACTGCGATGAACGAGACGATTAAAAGGCTTGCAGCGAGTGCGTACATGGTTCTCGTCTGGACAAACTTGAGGAACTTCTTTTGTTTCGAAGAATCGAGTCTTGCGCAGACTTTGTCCCAGGAGTCTTCTCTGGGCTTGATTCTTTCAAGTCTTGAGAAATCAATTTGATCACGCATAGTTCAGGTTCTCCTGTAAATAGTTCTTGACTACAGTACGTGCTCGACTGAGCCTTGCTTTGATGGTTCCTTCGGGCATGTTATAGATCTCGGATAAGTCCTTGATGCCGAGGTCTTCAGCGTCTTTGAGCCAAAGCATGCTTCGCGTTTCGGCGGAGAGCTTTGACAGTCCAAATTCCAAGAGTTCTGGGTCGTAATCTGTTTGTTCCTCGTGCTTGCTCCCGAGTGCGGATACGGTCACGAGCTCGATATGTTCCTCTTCGAGTTCGGCGTGGCGCTTTTTGGAACGCAGCCTCATCAAACACTCATTGACGGTGAGGCGGTATAGCCAAGTGTTGAGCGCGCTGTCGCCGCGGAACTTGCCGATTTTCCCCGGAACTGAGACGAAAATGTCCATCAGTACATCTTCGGCCTCGTCGCGATTCTTGAGCATTCTGAACGCCAAATTCAGAACATTTGTGCTGTGGGCTTTCCACAGCATGCCGAGCGCATCGCGGCTACCTTCCTTGATTTTCTTTATGATGACTTTTTCGTCCATTTCGTTATTTTTGATGCGTGGGGTGAATGGATGGTTGCGTAAATACCAAAATTTTTTTTGAGCTACTAATGAACAATAACCAATGACTAATAACCATTTAATTATATTATAATCGATGCAAAAAATTCTGTTTGAAAAAATGAAAGAGGCCTTTGCCTCTGTTTTGCCCATCACGTTGATTGTGCTGTTGGTGTCGCATACTCCTTTGGTCACTTTTTCGGTAAAAGAGCAAATTGTTTTTTCGATTAGCGCTGTTTTTCTGATTGTGGGGATTGGGCTTTTTAACTTGGGGGCTGACCTTGCCATGACGCCAATGGGGGCGTATGTGGGGTCGGGGCTTACCAAGTCACGGCGTCTATTGTTGCTTGTTTCGGTCTGTTTTGTGATGGGGGTTCTTATTACAATCGCTGAACCAGATTTGTCCGTGCTGGCCGAACAGGTGAAAAATGCCGTAAAACCGATTTTGTTGATTTCGACAATCGGTGTGGGCGTCGGAATTTTTTTGCTCCTTGCGATTTTGAAAATTGTCTTTAAGAAAGACCTTTCGCTGATTATCATTTTCTTTTATATGGTGCTGTTCATGCTCGGGATGCTCATGGTGTCTGTCGGGCGGAATTCGTTTGTACCGCTCGCGTTTGACTCGGGTGGCGTGACGACGGGGCCGATTACGGTGCCGTTTATCATGGCTCTTGGCGTGGGTGTTGCGGGTGCAATTGGCGGTAAGAATGCATCGGAAAACAGTTTCGGTTTGATTGCGCTTTGTTCGGTAGGCCCTATTTTGGCTTTGATGGGCTTGGTTGTTTTTTCGAAAGGCGATTTGACTTATGAACTTTCGACTGCAGCGTATTCTATTGAAGCGAGCCTTGGCGAACACTTTTTACCAGTAGTGCTGACCGTTGCGAAAGAAGTTTTTATTGCGCTTGCGCTCATTGTGGGGTTCTTTTGTGCGCTGCAATTTACGGTTCTTAAACTCCCGATGGTAAAGCTTGTGCAAGTGGGTGTCGGGATTTGCTATACGTTTATTGGGCTTGTAATTTTCTTGACGGCCGTGACGGTCGGATTTATGCCGATTGGTTTTGAGATTGGATGTGAACTGGCTAAACGCCCGCATGCGCTTGTGACGGCAGGCTTTATTATCGGTATGGTGGTCGTGCTTGCAGAACCGGCGGTGCATGTGCTCAATAAACAAGTCGAAGAAGTGACTGGCGGGCTTGTGACGAAGCGTTCCATGCTGATTGCGCTTTCGGTGGGTGTCGGCATTTCGATTGGACTTTCGATGCTCCGCATTATTGTTGGTTTCCCGATTATTTATTACTTGCTGCCCGGTTATTTTATTTCGCTTGGGCTTTCGTTCTTTGTGCCGAAGCTTTATACCGCGATTGCTTTTGACTCCGGTGGTGTGGCGAGTGGACCTTTGACGTCTAGCTTTATTTTGCCTTTAGCGATTGGCGCTTGCTCTGTGATTCACGACGGCGGCGATTCGATTCTGAATTACGCATTCGGTATTGTGGCAATGGTCGCGATGACCCCGCTTATTACGATTCAGGTTCTTGGCTTCAAAGCGATTGTTGCAAGGCTTTGGCGTAACAAGATGATGATGCGCCGCTTGCAAGATGCTGATGACGAACAAATTATTGACTTTGTGTAGAGGCGGCTATGGTTGAAACAGTGAAAAAAGTTTTGAAAAGAAGTGCGCCTCAGAAGGTTCATTCCCGAGTCTCGATGAATCGCCTGAAGATTCTCGTGACGACGGTGAACCGCGCAAAGGCTGACTTTTACATGGATTACATCCAATCGTTTGGTGCAAATATGCAGTTCGTCTTTTACGGGCATGGAACTGCTCCGCGCGAAATCATGACTGCGCTTGGCCTTGCGGATTCGGAACGTGCTGTGATTATAAGCATCATTGGCGAAGACCATGTACCTGCTGTTTTGGAATGTCTTGAAGAAAAATTCAGGACGATTGTAAATGGAAAAGGAATTGCCTACACGATTCCGATGTCGAGTGTGATTGGCAAGTCCGTATTTAACTTTTTGAGCGACAACCGTTCCCAGGTGGGGAGAGGATAATCATGAAAGCGAATACACATGAATTAATTATTTGCATTGTGAATAACGGATTCTCCGATACCGTGATGGAAGCTGCAAAGGACGCTGGCGCTCGCGGCGGTACTGTTTTGAACGCTCGTGGTACGGCGAACAAGGAAGCGGAATCGTTCTTCCATATTGCTATTCAGCCTGAAAAAGAAGTGGTGATGATTCTTGTTCCGCTGAACGTGAAAGATGCGGTGCTGCATGCTTTGTACGAAAAAGCGGGCCTCGATACGATGGGTCAGGGAATTGCGTTTGCGCTCCCGGTCGATAACGTCGTTGGCCTCACGCCGTGGAAGGTGGAACACAAGGCTCCAGAAGAGAAGAAGTAAGGAACTTTTCGCGTTAAAAACTTAACGCTTTGTTTGCTTTTGATTAAAAAAGACTGCGTCAAAAATGGCGCAGTCTTTTTAGTTCTTTTGGGCTTTGCCGTTACACTTTCACGTGGAAGTAATCGATTTCGGGGTGGCTGATGTAGAGGCCGCTCACGGATGCTTGCGGGTACATGGCGCCGTTTTCGGTGAGGCTGATGCCTACGCTCTTGAAGTCGATGAGTTTTGCGATGTTGAAGATTTCCTTGATGTTCGGGAGCACGGGGTAACCGACGGCGGGGCGGATGCCCTTCCAACCGCAGGTGCGGTCGAGTTCGCGGCTCAAGTATTCTGCACCGGCTTCGGCGAGGCGGTCGGCGACGGTTTGCATGAGGAGCACGTCGTAATCGCTGCCGCCCTGTTCTGCCTTGAGCTTTTCAAGGCGCTTGACGAATGTTTCGCTCATGGTCACGGCGAATGCACCCACGATATCGCGGAAGACGTCTTTCCCGGCGGGGGCGGCAAAGACGCTTGCGGTATTTGCGTTTGCGGGAGCGATGTAGTCGCAGAGGGCAAGGCAAGTGCCTTCGGGGTTCTGCTGGCGTGCGGTTGAAACTTCGACGAGGTCTGCGTCGGTGCCTGTGCGGCCCGTGTTGAAGATGACGGATTTTTCAGTACCGGCGGCAGGGTAGAAAGCTTGAACGGCGCGCAAAGCGTATTCGGGTTTTGTGAGCGACTTGATAAGTTCTTCGGCGTCGGCCTTGAGCTTTTTCGCTTCTTCTTCTTCGGGCTTGATTTTCCAAGTGAAGAAGAAGTATTCCCAGCTGATGAGCGGGATGATTTTTTCGATAGGAATCGGCGGGAGCTTGCTTTCGCCCATGAACGGCGGATCCACTGGCTGGTACTTGCTCCAGTCGCACTTGTAGCGGCGTTCTTCCGGCGTGGAGGCGGCTGCGGCCATGGCGTTGGCGGCTTCGGTCTTGATGCCGTTTTGCTTGTCGCGGATGCGTTGCTGTTCTTCGCGATTTTCTTGAATCGTTTGTTCGCGGGTGGCGGGGTCAAGCAATTTTTGGGCAAGGCCCGGATTGCTGGCGGCGTCGCGCACGTGGAACACGGGGCCGTCATAGCACGGAGCTATTTTCACGGCGGTATGCGTGGGCGAGGTGGTGGCACCACCGACGATAATTGGAATGCGCTGGCCTGCTTCTTGCATGGCTTTGGCGACGGTGCACATTTCTTCGAGCGAAGGCGTAATGAGGCCGGAAAGGCTCAAGATATCTGCTTTGTTCTCAATGGCCGCCTTGACGATGACATCTTCGGGAACCATCACGCCGAGGTCCACCATGTCGTAGCCGTTACAGGCCATAATTACGGACACGATGTTCTTGCCGATGTCATGCACGTCGCCCTTGACGGTCGCGATGACGATTTTGCCGCGGCTTGCAGCGTTTGCGTCCTTGCCCGCTTCGATGTAAGGCTGCAAGATTTCTACGGCCTTCTTCATGGTGCGTGCGGTTTTCACGACTTGCGGGAGGAACATCTTGCCTTCACCGAAAAGACGACCGACTTCGTTCATGCCGTCCATCAGCGGGCCGGAAATGATTCCGACGGGGCTATCGCCACGGTTGATGAGTTCCATCAAGTCGGGCTGTAGCGTTGTGGAAGTTCCCTTGAGGAGAGCTTCTTGCAAGCGTTCTTCGGGCGTGGTGGGCTTTGCTTCGGCGGCTTTTTCATTCGCGTCGCTCGTTGCGGAACCTGCGCCGGTGCTCATCGCGAAAATGGCCTTCGGATCGTACTTGGCGCCGGTTTCTTTGGCCTTGGCCTGTGCGGCAGTCATGCGGCTTGCAATTTCAATCAAGGCTTCGCTCGCGTCCGGTTCCGTATTGAAAATCACTTCGGTAATTGCCATGCGGAGCTCAAGCGGAATCGTCTTGTATTCGATAATGGCGCTCGGGTTCATGATGGCCATGCCCATGCCGTTCGGGATGGCATAATGCAAAAACGTTGTGTGCATTGCTTCGCGGAGGTAGTTGTTGCCGCGGAAGGCGAATGAAAGGTTCGAAAGACCGCCCGAAATGCGGACGCCGGGGAGGTTGTCCATAATCCAGCGGACGGCGCGGATGAAGTCGATGGCGTAGGCGTTGTGTTCGGCCATGCCAGTAGCGACTGTCAAAACGTTCGGGTCGTAAATGATGTCGGACGGGTCAAAGTGAAGTTGCTTCACCATGATGTCGTACGCGCGGGACGCAATTTGTACGCGGCGCTCGTAGTTCGTGGCCTGACCTTCTTCGTCGAAGAGCATCACGATGACGGCGGCACCCAAGCGCTTGACAACAAGGGCGTGCTCGATGAATGCTTCTTCGCCCATCTTGAGCGAGATGGAGTTCACAATGCTCTTGCCCTGGATGCACTTGAGGCCTTCTTCGATGACTTCGAAACGGGAACTGTCGACCATGATGGGGACGCGGCTGACAGCCGGGTCCGAAGCGATGAGGTTCAAGAACGTGCGCATTTCGGCGGTGGCGTCGAGGAGGCCGTCGTCCATGTTGACGTCGATGACGTCGGCGCCGTCTTCGACTTGCTTGCGGGCAATGTCGAGGGCTTCGTCGTAATTCTTTTCGTTGATGAGACGGAGGAACTTCTTAGAACCCGCCACGTTGCAGCGTTCGCCGACCTTGGCGAAGTCCTCGGCGTTGCAACTGTCAGCGCCGTTGCTCGGACGCACTTGGTCTTTGAACAATGGTTCCAGACCGGCGAGGCGGAGGCGCGGACAAGTGACGTACTTGGGCGCGGGTTCGCGGCGCTTGTAGTCGGCCGGGAGTTCGTCGAGCATCTTGCGCATGGCGGCGATGTGTTCCGGAGTCGTACCGCAGCAACCGCCAATCATGTTCACGAGCTTGTCGTCCAGGTAAACTCGCATCAAGCGGACCATGTCTTCGGGCGTGTCATCGTAACCACCGAACTGGTTCGGAAGGCCCGCGTTCGGGTGGCAACTGAGGTAGCACGGGGCTACAACGCCCATGCGGCGGAGGTAAGGCACCATGCCGTCGGCACCGAGACCGCAGTTGAGGCCGATGGAAAGCGGGTGCATGTGCATCACGCTCACGGCAAATGCTTCGACCGTCTGGCCAGAAAGCGTACGGCCGGAGGCATCGCTCACGGTCATCGAAAGCATCACTTCAATCGGCTTGATTTCGCTTTCGGGAGTGCCTGCTGTTTTGGCGGCGGCGATTCGTGCTTCATTCGCCTTGCTGTAGGCACTGAGTGCGGCCTTGGCGTTCAGCGTGTCAAAAATCGTTTCGATGAGGATGGCGTCAACGCCTTCTTCCATCAATACAGTGATTTGTTCTAAATACGCATCTTCAAGTTCGTCGAAAGTAATCGCACGGCTCGCGGGGTCGTTCACGTCGTCACTCATGGAGAGCATCTTGCTTGTCGGGCCGACGTCGCCCAAAATGTAGACTTGGCGACCGTACTTCTTGAAACCTTCTTCGGCGGCCTGCTTTGCGATCTTCACGGATGCACGGTTCATCTCGGCAATGCGATGTTCCTGATGGTATTCGTGCTGGCTCACGCGTTGGCTCGAGAACGTGTTCGTGGTGAGGCAATCGACGCCTGCATCCACGTAACGACGCTGGATGTCGAGAATGATCTCGGGCTTTTCGATGGAAAGCATATCGTTGTTGGCGCCCTTGATCCCGTAAGTTTGGATAACAGAGCCCATGCCGCCATCGAGCAACATCATCTTTGATTCGAACGCTTCGCGAAGAGTCATTTTAAATCCGTATTTTATGCGTATATTTAGTTTTATGCATAAAAATAGAAAATGCTCGGCCTGCTGTCACTAGCTGTATATAAATAATATCCTAAATTACTGTTCTATATTGAAAGTGAAGGGAGATTCCCACCTAAAGGTGGCCATGCGCACTAAGGCAACAAGTTGCCTAGTGCTGTCCGCCCGCTCGGAGGCAGGAATGACAAGGTAAGGGTCGGGAATGACAGTGAGGCGAATGCCGCGACAAAATGCATGAATTTTGGCATGGTTGAGCCGATTGGTCATGCACATAGTGCAATGACAGGGCGAGTGCAGGGAATGACAAATTGGATGGTTTATTTTATGTTGTTTGTTTATTAAATTTCTATGAGAAATGATGAAAAAAATATTTTTGCTATTGTTTGTTTGTCTTTCTTTTTCATTAGGTAGTGACTTTTGCATTTTTGATGCAAAGGGCAATTGCGTTTCTGTTCTGCATGATTTGCGTGAAGTGCAGAATGCGTTTCCAGAAAATGGCTTTAAAAAGTATTACGTAGCCACTAAGGAAAAGTCTACTGCTCAAATTCGTTCATATAAACTAATGAAACCGGCGAAATCTCGTAATCGTAAAAAATGGTTCGAAGTGGACTGGAATCAAGGAGTAAAACTTTGTCCTGAAAATAAACCGGATGCAGAAAATGGCTTTTGGATTGTAAACGGTTCTGCTCATGTGGATTTGCGGAATTGTGTTTATGTAGATGGCTCTCCTTACACAAGAAGTATTCTTGTCCTTTATGCAAGGGATAAAAAAGATTTAGAAAATGCAGATTCAAGTTGGATTCTTGTAAATCAGACCATTGTGAATCTCAAAGGAAAAAATTTCATTGTTTATGGAGGTGTTGGGCGTACTTATGACAGATATCTAAAAGATACTTCGTATGCTGTCCAAATGAAATATGACTTGATTGTAGATAAAACGGAGTTGCGTGTTCGGGATGCGCTTTGGTTGCGAGAAGGTGAAAAAGTTAACGAAAAACATTCCGTCCTAGTTTTCAATGAGGATTATTATCCTTCACCGGATTCTTTAGAGGTTCTGGATTATCCTTCCCAATATTACCATCTTTATTTGAGTTTTCGTTCAAAAAAAGATGGACTAGAAAGTGTTGAGAACTGCCCTAAATTGACTGAATGCACCTATAACGAATCTGCCAATGGGTATAGGCTTCCTTACTATGACGAATGGCTTGTTCTTCACAATGCAGGGAGATCAAAAGTCTTTTCTTGGGGAGACGATTTTATTGAGGATTCGTTAAAAAGATATGCAGATATTCATTGTTTTGAAAAAAAATCTGGCCTTTATCCAGTAAAACAGTATGCCCCTAATCAGTATGGCTTGTATGACACCTATGGAAATGCCTATGAAGCGTATTTTGTGCCTGATGATTATGGCTATTTTGGAGTGATTCCCTGCAGCTTATTGGGCTTTCATAATCCCGGTAAAGCGTGCCGTGAATTGCTTAAATACAAGTGCCTCCCTCGCAATACAATAATAACTAACGCTACGTATAAACAGCCTGCTTTCCAAGGCATGCGCATGGTTCGCGTGCTCGAATAATGATAAAAATCAGGGTAAGTGAATTAAAAATTACACTTAAATGCACCCCGGTTCGGGTTAATGCTACTTAATTAGTATAGATTTGCTCCATGAATATTGTAATTTACGCCCTATTTGCTCTTTCTGGTTTTGCGGGACTCATTTACGAAGGTTCGTGGGCCAGGTACCTTAAACTTTTCCTCGGGCATTCGAGCTATGGCCAGGTGCTCACGCTCTGCATTTACATGGGCGGCCTTGCAATAGGTAGCTTTGTCGCGGGCAAGTTGGTGGAGCGCGTGAAGAGGCCGCTGCTCGGGTACGCGGCGGTGGAATTGGGCATCGGTATTGGTGGTATCATTTACCATCCGCTGTACATTTGGCTCACGGATTATTTTTACGATTCGAATTTTGTGGCGGGCCTGAGTTCGCGCGGGGCGGAAATAGTCAAGATTATTTTGGCGACTGGTTCGACGCTCCCGATTGCGATTGCGGTGGGCATGACGTTCCCGTTCATTGCGGCAGGTCTCATGCGAAAGAGCGGTGCCGAAGTTTCGCTCCCGATGCTTTACTTTACGAACAGTCTCGGTAGTGCTATTGGTATTTTGTTCACAAGCTATACGCTCATTCCTGTGCTCGGTAACCATGCGACGCTTTGTGTGGCGGCTTCGATCAACTTCTTGCTGGCGGCGGTGTTCTGCTATATCGGCTACACGGCGCCTGCAACGCACGAAGAGGAAATTGAAGAAGAGGCTGGCGGGCAGGTCGCGGAATCTCGCGAAAATGCAAATCGCGCGGAACCGCTCAACGAAGATTATGCGGCTGAACACAAACTCCCGATGCCTCCGAAGAATATGTGGTTCTGGATTGCCGGAATTACGGGACTCACTTCGTTTGTCTATGAAATCGTTTGGATTCGTCTGCTTTCGCTGTTGATGGGTTCTTCGAGCCACAGCTTTGACCAGATGCTTTCGGCGTTTATCTTGGGCCTTGCGATTGGCAGTGCTGTGAGCGGAAAGCTCTTGAAAAAAGATTCGCTGGTGGTGCTTTCGCTCGCGCAGATTTTCATGGGATTCTTTGCGCTTTGCACGCTCTATTTCTACAAGCCGTTTTGGGAAGGCATGAACATTGCAAACCAGATTTTCAATACGACGAATGACGGTTATGTTTGCTGGAGCATTTTCAAGTATGCGCTTTCGATTTTGTGGATGGTGCCGACGAGTTTCTTTGCGGGCATGACGCTTCCGCTGATTACTTTGATTTTAACGCGTGCGTTCAAGAGCGAGGCTCCGATTGGTAAGGTTTATGGCTGGAATACGGTCGGCTCGATTCTCGGTTCGGCTGGCGGTGGACTTTTGCTGTTGCCGCTTTTGCAGCTCAAGGGCTCGCTTGTGCTTGCTGCGGTACTCGACTTTATGATTGGCTTTATCTTGCTCGTCATTTATCGCAAAAAGTTCCGCTATAGTGTGCTTTTCTATGTGATGACTGCGATTATGATTTTGCCTTCGTTCTTTGTGAATTTTGACCCGCACATGATTACGTCGGGTGCGTTCCGCGCGTTCAAGAATTTGCATCCGGATGAAAAGATTGTGGTGCGTGATGGCAAAACAGCGACTATCAGTTTCCATGAATCCGATGTGCATTATTACGTGAAGACGAACGGCAAGGCCGATGCGAGCATGAGCAAGAATCGTGAGCGCCCGATTGAAGGTGACGAGCTCACGCAGGCGGCAACGGCGTTTATGCCGATGGCGATGAAGGATAAGCCTTACGATGCGGCGATGGTCGGCTTTGGAAGCGGCATGGGTGCGCATTATTTGCTCGCGGATCCGCTGGTGCGTGATTTTGACTGCGTTGAAATCGAAGAAGAAATGATGAACCTCGCTCGCGGATTTTATCCGTGGAACGCCCGCGGCTATGATGACCCGCGTATCCATATTTTCATTGATGATGCGCAGACGTTCTTCCTTACGAATCGTCGCAAGTATGACTTGATGATTAGCGTGCCGAGTAACCCGTGGGTGAGCGGTGTCGCTAGTTTGTTCAGCCATGAATTCTATGCCAAGATGCGCCGCTACATGAAGCCGGGTGGACTTTGGGTACAGTGGATCCAGACTTACGAATTTAACGATTTGCTGTTCCTCAACATCTTGAAGGCGCTTGATATCACGTTCCCGTATGTGAGCTTGTACAAGGCTCCTGAGGAACCGGACATTATCATCGTGGCAAGTGACGAACCTGTGATGCAACGTGCAATCGGTCGCTTTAGCACGGATTCAACGCTCATTAAGGAATTCAAGCGCATCCACCGCGAACCGGATTTCTTTGGCGAACAGAATTTCTTGTTCACGTCGAAGATGATTACTTCGTTGTTGGACGGCGTGGAACCGAACAGCACGTTTATCCCGATGGTCGACAACAAGGCTGAAGAAGCTCGCTTTGTGCATTCGAACGCACGCATTGTGCAGGTGTTTGACAGCTGCGAAATTTGCTGGCCGGAATATTTGGACTCGGCGGATTATGCGCTCCGCAGACCGATGAAGGTGCAGTCGATGCTCAAGGCGGGCACGGATAAGTATCGCGAACGTGCGCTATTGGCGTATATCAAGGATGTGAAAAAGCGCATGAAAGTTTTCGATGGCATTTCGGCGATGCTGACTGTGAATGATGGCGATTCTACTACGGTTGCCGATTCTGTTGCGGCGACTTCTGGTGAGGATTCCGCGACCGTCGCTGATTCTGCGACGGCTGTGAATAACGTTGTGCGCCCGAAATTCAAGGTCGATGAATCTTCGCCGGAGTGGAAAAAGTTCCGCGAAGAATATGTGGAATGGATGCGTGGCGTCCCGATGGAAGCACGCGATACGAATAAAGTTTACGTGAAAATGCGTAAACTCGTAAAAGCGGGTGTATTGCCGGAATCGTTCGTGGATGAATTCAATATCATGGAAGCGGCCCGTGCGAAGGATTACAAGTTGGCCGCATTCTATGTCGCCAGTTTCTATGAAAAATATGAGGTGGCGGCGATGGACGAATTCTTCTTGCGCAATGCGATTTTGATTGCGTTCCTTGCGCACAATCCGACGCTTGCCAATGTGCTTTACAAGGAAGCGATTAAACCGCACGAAGAATTTGCTCCGATCGAGAAACTCTTGATCCAGAAGGAAATTCCGCGCATCCGTGTGAAGTAAGGACTTCTGCGCAGCCCTGTTGCAATTTCAAGACTTTACTGGATGTTAGCCCAATGAGCTTAACTCTACTAATGGACTAAAGTCCCAAGTATCGTATATCGCCCTACGGGCTCAACATGACGGGTGTGAAAAAAAGGAAGCGTTCGGCGCTTCCTTTTTTGTAACTAATGACTATTGACTAATAACTAATCTACTAGAACAAGAACGCGATGCCTACGTTGGTGTAGAATGTCAGGAGTGTTGCTTCGTCAAACGGTTGCTTTACGGTCAAACCGTGGTTCAAGAGGTTTGTAAAGCTTTGGACAACGCGGAGGTTCAAGTGAACGTTTCTCGTGAGCATATAGCCGCCTTCAATGGCGAAGCCCACTTCCATGTTAGTCGTTGCAATTTCGGTAGTCGATTTGAGACCGTTATTGTCGTTGTCGGCGATAACACCTGCTTTGGGCTCGGAACCATATTCGGCGTTACCCATTAGCTTAAGTCCAAGGTGTAGACCGGCTGCGGCAAAAAAGTCATATTGGTCGAACGTGTAACGGAACATGATCGGTAATTCGAATAACATGATGTTGATCCTTGCTTTGTTTGTGTAAAGATCATTCATGTCTTTTTCGTAATTGTATTGGCGGTAGTTGAACGTGAGTTCTGGCACGAGGCTGAAATTCTTCGTGAACATCGAAATCTTGATGATGAGGCCTGCGCCAGCGTTCCAGCCAGCTCCCCAACCATCGGATTTCGAACCGAGGAACGTATTGAAACCGCCCTGTAAGCGGGCTCCAAGGAACACGGATTGCGAAAAACCTTCACTACGCTGCTTGCTGATTTCAGAGCGCGATGTTGTTTGGGTCTTGTATCTTGCGTATGCGCTGGCGTATTCTTCATCGTTTGCAAATTCGCTATCGTTTGAACCGTCATAAGAGCCGGTTTTGTTCTCTGAAGATACGGAATTGTTGGAATCGACGGAGACCCATTCGTCATCATCTGAACTTTGAGCGAACACACTCGTGGAGAGTGCAATGACCATGGACGCGAGTATGCAAGATTTTCTTAAAAGCATGACAAAATTATAACAAAACATGAAGGTTCAACGACTTAAAAATATTTTAATACGAGTGAAATAACGAGAAAAAAAAGTTTACAGAGCTGGTAATCGTTGTTTTTATTGCATCGAAAATGCGGATTTATTCTAAGTGGGACTATTTGTCCCGTGGTTTGTGTAAACTTTACTTTGTAATTTGCTGAATGGGACGGTTGATCGTTCTAATAAATCAAGGAGGACATCATGAAAAACGTAAAATTAATGGCGCTCGTCGCCCTCGCTTTTATGGTTTCAACATCGTTTGGAGCCGAGTTGGTCAAGTCAAAACGTGGAGATATCGAGGTCACATCCGAAAAAGAAGGTGGTCGAGTCATTTGCACGGCAGGCTTTAACGACGAACTTACGATTCTGAAAAAGTCGGATACTGCGGTTTTGGTCAAAGGAAAATGCGGGCAAGGTTGGGTGGCAAAATCCAAGATTGAAATGGTTGCCAAAGGTCCAGGCGACAAATCCATGAGTTTTGGAGATGTTGATGTGCATGGCTGGATTGACAATCCGACTGCCTGGGATGTTTTCTCTGACCATGTTGAAGATTTCGAAGGTGTGGAAATCAACCGCGATTTCAAGGAATACTTGGCATACACCATGGATCGTGAAGATACTGAGAGAAGAAACGGCGAAAACTAATAGCGTAAACTTGTAATTTTAGCTCTGGAAGGGTGGCCGCCTTCTGGGGCTTCTTTTTTTTTACATATATCGCAAAAAGTGGTTTTTTGATAAAAAAGTTGGTATGTTTAATGAACATATTAGGAGGATGTTTAGATGTCCAATAGGAATCATGTTTCAGTGCTAGCGATGCTAGCGTCTTTTTCGTTGTTGCCATTCTCGGCGTGCAGCGACGATACTGGGAGTAACCCGATGCTCGTGGCGACGGAATCTTCGAGCAGCGAGGTGTTTTCAAATCCAGGTTCTTCGAACCATGAGGCTTTAAGTAGCTCCCTGCTTTCGAGTAGTTCTGCGGTTTCGAGTGCTTCAAAAATTGTGGAATTGGCGCGACTTTCAACGTGTGATGCACACAATGAGGGGGCGGTTGATTCGATATGGGACGGCAATGCTAAATATGGTTTTAAGATTGATTATTATAAGTGCAAAAATGGGCATTGGTATGAGGCGGAGCCGTCTGTCGCTTGCGATTCTACAGGCGTGTCTGTGGGGAGTCTTTGTAATGTTCATTCTGCGCAAGGCGGCTTTTTCACCCATAGCGGACGTGGTGGAAGATGTTATGAATATGTGGGAACCGGAACGTGGAATGAAAGCGAATGCTTAAAGGCTCCTGCCAAAGAATGCAATGCTGAAAATGAATGGAGTACTGGAAAAATCACATATTCAAATGGATATACGGATTTCTATCAATGCATGCATCTGGTGTATACTGATTTGGGTGAAGAATTACATG
>Ga0310786_10002465_pt1 | contig 28238 bp, 29 predicted proteins | sample AusTroGonzalo_MG_FD_203881 | JGI IMG/M metagenome (GOLD analysis project Ga0310786, IMG submission 203881) | Bovine rumen microbial communities from tropical cattle in Woodstock, Queensland, Australia - Gonzalo_03 (v2) (version 2) | ecosystem: Host-associated > Mammals > Digestive system >...
AAAAAAAGTGCCCTACGTGGGGTCTCGCGCTGACGCGCGACGGGTAGTAGCTCAGTCCGGTAGAGTACACGTCTGGGGGGCGCGTGGTCGCTGGTTCGAATCCAGTCTACCCGACCAACAAAAAAAAGAGGCTTTCAAGGCCTCTTTTTTATTGACTTTATTCTTTACTCCTTTACTTCTTTCCCTCACACTCCTTTGCTCCTTTTCTTCTGTTGCACTCCTCTCGCAGCGAGCAGTCTCGGCACGCGTCTTCTTTACGCTGCCGGAGGAAATAGTAAACCAATCCTCCGGCAGCCAACACAACCAACATTATAGCAGCAATCTTTTGCAGCATATAGTTATCTCTATAACAGCCCTCCCACCTGATAGACCACAAACGCAGCCAGCCAGGCAATCAGCAACGAGTTGACAACCGACACGGCGGCCCAAGCCGCGTTGGTCTCGCGTCGTAGCGTCGAAACAGTTGCCACGCAGGGGAAGTACAGCAAGGTGAAAATCAGGAAGGTGTAAGCGCTCAGCGAACTGAACGCCATCGAAGCCGTGTCCCCGCCGAAAAGAATAGCGAACGTGGCCGCAATGGCCTCCTTGGCAGGAACACCCGTCAGCAGACAAACCGACATCTTCCAGTCGAAACCCAGCGGAGCCATAATGGGTTCGAGCAGATGCCCTATCCAAGCCAACCACGAGGTCTCAATATGGTTCAAGTCCCCAGCCGGGAAATACTCGAGCGCCCAGATGACGATAGACGCGCAAAGCACGACCGTCGATATCTTCTTGAGAAAATCCTCCACACGAAACCGGATGTGTCGTAGCACACTTCGCCAACGAGGCCACTGAAAGGCGGGCAACTCATTAACTTTCTCGTCCGACGGACGACGGAACCAAGGCGTCTGTTTGAGCAGGAAAGCGAAGCCGAAGCTCATCAGTATGCCCAGCAAATAGAGTGACATCAACACCACTCCCTTGTATTCCTCGAAGAAGAGAGATATGAAGAGGATATATACCGGCAAGCGCGCGGAACAGGACATGAAAGGTACCATCAACATGGTGAGGGTGCGGTCTTTTTTGTCGTGTATATCTTTGGCAGCAATAATCGCGGGCACGTTGCAGTCGAATCCCATCAACAAAGGAATAGCCGAGCGGCCGTGCAATCCTACTACGTGCATCACACCGTCCATCAAGTAGGCGATACGCGACATGTAACCCGAATCCTCCATCATCGAGAGGAAAAAGAAGAGGATAATAATGTTCGGCAGTGCTGTGAGCAAGGTGCCCACCCCCAACACGATTCCGTCGCCCAGCAAACTGGTAAACCAACCCGCTGGCATGTTGTTCACGATCAGCGCATAGAGAGCGTCTATGCCGCGCTGCATCCAATCTTGAATAGGCTCCCCAAGCAAGAACGTACACTCGAAAATGCAGAATAACACCACAGCCAAAATGGGAAATCCCGTCCATTTATTCGTCAAAATATGGTCGATTATCTCGAGCGGGGTCTTCTTCTCGTCGTTCGGTGCGTGGTGTAGCGTCTCAGTCAACGCACCGTGAATATAGCCTGCGTATGCCGCCTCGTCGTCTTGCTCCCAACCCTTGTAAATCGGGTGTTCATCCGAGTGCGGTGTCTCGCGCTGCACCGACTCGAGTATATCTCGAAGCACTTGCTCCAAGCCCTGCCCCGTAGCAGCACTGACAAGCGCTATCGGTACGCCAATCATCGTGGACAGCAGTTCGTAGTCCAACCAATGATCGGTTTGCAACAGCAAGTCGTAACGATTGATGGCAATAACCAAACGCTTGTGGGCGTCAATAACGCGAGGCGAAAGCGACAATCCGGCCTCCAAGTCCGTCGCGTCCACCACCTGCAACACAACATCATATTGGGCCTGCCGAACCTCCTCCAACGAATAGTATTCGGTGAACACAAACCGATGACCCTCAAAGCTTTTCCCTTTGGCATTGAGAACTTCGCACAGGGCAGTCTTCCCGCTTCCAAGAAGACCCATTACCGCCACTCGTATGTTTTCTGCCGCTTTCATTTCTTAAATCCGCTGCAAAATTACTGCTTTTTTCTCATATACGCAATACCTATTTATGGGGATTTTGAAAAAAAGCCGTCGGGCGCATAACAAAAAGCGTCCGACGGCAAAAAAATGGAATTTTCCAAAAACCAATCTATTACTTACCGAAATAGAAGGATACGTACAGATTGGCTCCGATATTGTCCGTGGTGAATTGGAAACCGGAGTTGCGAGCCTGGTCGTGGATGGTGATCTTGTTCACTTCTTGAGTGAAATGGTTCCAACCTTCCCAAACTTCAACACGTTCGGGGTCCCAATTGTAGTCGAGCAGCACATTGACATTCAGGCCGAGGGCAATCTTTGGAGCAACAAACCATTCAACGCCCACTGTGCCGTATACACCTAAGATATGCGTTCCCGCAGCAGTGTGCTTATCCAGCAAACGAGGATTGTCAATATAGGAGTAGTCCGTTGCAAACTTGGCATTGGGAGCTCCTCCGTACAAACCTGCGTTAGACGGGTTCTGATTGGCTGCCGTAATAACATTGTAATACGTATACTGGTTACGGTTGATTCCCCAGAAGCCGTAGGTGAGTCCTGCACCGAAAACGCCCTGTATACGGCGCTTACCAACGCGGTACTCAATTCCGGCAGAGAAAGAGGCACCCGCGTTGAGCCATTTCTGCTTATCCTGCCCCTCTAACGTAGAATAGGGATTAATGAACTTCTCGGCGTCATCGATAACATAACCACGGTTCGTTCCTCCGGCCAAACCGAGACCGATGTTGGCGCGAACGCCCACTTTGTCGGTAAGCATGTAACTGCCCATGATAGAAACCATTCCCGGCATACGCATAATAGGCTCGCCAGCAAGCGGTGCAAGTGCATTGCCTACCGTGCCGTTGAAGAAGTTACCGATAAACGTGGTAACAGGGTCGATATTGAAGCCAAGCGAGTACTCACCTTGCTGAGGCAGCCAGGAAGAGTAGTCGGCATTGGCGCGCTCCTCGGGGGTCAGACGCTCACCGGCAATCATCGGCATAGCAAGCGCCAAAACGAGGATGATATTCAGCAATTTTTTCATACGAATGAACCTTTAATGATTAATAAAGCGACGGGAACACGCTCTGCCATGTAGTACGGCAAACACCCTGATATTTGTCATGTTGACGAATCTTGTGGGTGGAGGAGGAAACACTGGTAGTCAGCTTCACGCCATCGGCATCCACGGCTTCATCCGTAACCTTGAACGGTGTGTAGTTGCCATCATCATCCTTATCGTTGCGGGTGTTATAGTTGACGTTGGACCAAATACCCATAATACTCTTGCCATCGCGAACAGAGAAGTCGACTAAGGCGTCATTAGTGAACGCATATTCGCCGTAATAATGCAACGTCTGGGACGGAATATTCTCCGTAACGGGATTGGGCAGGTAATAATAACCCTCAACTTGCTGAGTCTTCTTCACAGACGGCCAGCACTTGGTCCAGAACTGATCGATAAGATTGACAAGCGGGTCGTAGGTGACGCTTCCTCCATGCCAAGCGGCCCACGTCTTCTTCTTGTATTCGGCGTTGCTGAAACCTGAGAACTCATAGTACGTGTGAGGCATTGGCTTCAGCATATCCTCAACGTCAATCTCGGCGACAATCGTATAATCCTCCCATTCGGAATAAACCTTGAGGTCCGTGAAGCTAACCGAACCGTCTTTGCTCGATGCTTTCGCGGTGAAAATGAGCTTGTTATCGGCAATTGGGCTAGTCGGATAATCTGATGAATAATTCGGACAAGAAAGCGTCAACTTAACATCAAACGGCAAGAACACGTAGTCAAACTTGTACTTGTCAAGCTCTTCGTCGCCGGCAAGCTCTTCGTCATACACTTCTCCGAGAGTTTTCACAACGGCCTTTATTTCTTTGATGGTGAAGTTTCTCGAGATATCAGAAGCCTCATCATACGAATTGACCACGATGTCTTGATTGCGCATTTCAACATCTACTTGCGAGAAATTAACAATGAGTTGAGCCACGTCATAGTAAACGTCAACGGTCTTGTACTCGCCGTTATTATCTTTGGTATATTTGCCATCGAAACGAACGGTGCTGATGGTCACGCGAGCGTAGTTCTCACCGGCCGGAACATCAAAAGAGTATTCGCCGTCGGCGTTGGTCTTCACGTCCTTCAGATCACGTTCTACATAGCTACCGTCTACCAAATAGCGACCTTTCACTTTGAGCTCAGAGTTAGCGTAAGGCACCAAGGCTTTCTCATAGCCGGTGGAAGTCTTGTTGATACCGGCATCTACGCGGACCGTACCGGAGATCTTCACCGAACTAACATAGTCCTTAAACGTAAACTCGGGGCGCATTTCAATGTCAACGTTCTTTACATCACCGGCGTTGAGATTCAAGTTTCCAACGGGATCAGAAGTGTAGAATACGGTTTGCTTCACACCCGAGTTCGGGTCGGTGTATTCGCTCTCGAAAGGAACGACTTGCACGTCAACACCTGCGATAGTAACCTGACCAACAGGGATGGTAATGGAATAAAAACCGTCTTTGTTCGTGCGAACCGGTTTAATCTGCATGTTTCCGGTCGCACCGGCACTGTACTGCGCGTTAGCAACAATAGCACGTACTTCAACGCTGTCGGCAGGAATCATCTTACCGTTCTCGCCACCGGGATTGTAAGTAACACGACCGGTAATGGTAGCCGTCGCAACCTTACCGTCAAGTTGCATCTCAGATTGTTGTTTCTCACACGCAACCAATGTCAAGAGGGCAAAGGCAGCAAGTAAAATCTTCTTCATCTTAATACAATTTTAAGTTAATAATAAATAGTTATTATATTTGAAGTTGAAAGTTTTACAAGTGAACCCGGAGGGACTCTAACCCTCGACCTTCAGAACCGGAATCTGACGCTCTATACAACTAAGCTACGGGTCCAATCACACTATATTTCTTTTATGTACGCGCGCCTGCGCCTGTGTTGTTTGTACGGGAAGACCGTAAAGTTGGTAATATTCTTATGATTGGTCTCCAAAATGGAAGTCGTTTCCATATAGTGAACGCCATACTGCTTGTAATAGGGGTATTGCTCCGCGAAAATCATACTCGCGACACCCATGTTCTGATAATCCGGACGAACCGCGATAAGCAACGTATCGACGACGTCTAACTTCTTTGCCTTCAGCGCTTTCAGAATACCTATCCAATGAAACGGCCAAAGCGAACCGTTCGCTTTCTTCAAGGCCTTCGAGATGTCAGGCATACCCAAACCCAAACCAACAATCTCCTCTTTCTCATTGCAAACGATGCTCACAAAATCGAAGTTCAAAAGCGGGAAATAGTACTTGCTGTAATAGTCCTTTTGCTTCTGTGTCAGCGGCTGATAGTTATAAAGCGTGGAGTACGCGTCACTCAACACGTCAAAATACTCCGTCCCGAAAGTCTTAAGCAACTCTCTTGATGAGTGAATCTTATGGATGTGCAACCGATAGCGTTTCTCTACAATCTCCGCCATGCGCGCAAGACGTTCGGGGCACTGATCGGTATCACCCACGTAAACCTGAAACTCCAGCCAATCCGTCTCTTTTCGTAGACCGTACGCCTCAAAATGCCGGATATAATACTCGTAATTGTAAAGCACGGCCATCGGCACCAAGTACTCGAAACCTTCCACCACCAAGCCCTCTTTGTCCATATCCGTGAACCCTACCGGTCCGTTCAACTCTGTCAATCCCTTCGGTTTGCCCCACTCCACAACAGCATCAAGCAGGGCCTTGCTAACCTCCAAATCATCGATGAAATCGAACCAACCGAAACGTAGGTGGTGATTTTTCCAATGCGTGTTGGCCTTATAATTGACCAACCCTGCAATGCGGCCGACCACCTCGTCGTCTTTGTAAGCAAGAAACATCTCATACTCGCTAAACTCCATCACAGGGTTCTTTTGCGAGAACGTTCCTTCCTCATCCGAATCAAGCGTCGGACAGTAATATGGACAATCTTTATACAGATTGTTGGCAAACTGAATAAAAGTCTTTCTTTCTTTATGTGTACGTACTGGTCTTACTTCTACCATACTACATGTATTTTTTGCGATATAAGCAAGAAAAAAGTGCTTTTTTTGCTAAAATCGGGTGCAAAGATACACTTTTTTCGCGAAACTACCAAATATATCAGAAAAAAATAGTAACTTTGCACCCGTTTTTCGTAAATAAGATATGTTAGAGGGTAAAAATATAGCCATTTATTGCGCTTCTTCCACCAAAGTGCGCCCTGCTTTTTTCGCCGCAGCACATCGCCTCGGAAAGATTTTCGCCGAGAACAAAATAACGATGGTCTTCGGCGCAGGAAACATGGGACTTATGGGAGAAGCCGCCGACGCGGTCGCTGAAGTGGGAGGAAAAATGATTGGAGTCATCCCGAACTTCATGATTGAACAGAACTGGCACCACAAGGCCTGTACCGAACTCATTGTCACGGATGGGATGTCCGACCGCAAGCAGACTATCGAGCATATCAGCGACGCCTTCGTAGCGCTCCCGGGTGGTATCGGCACGATGGACGAACTGTTCGAATGTATGGTCAACAAACAGTTGGGCCTGCACACCAAACCCATCATCATCCTCAATGTGGACGGCTATTACGACGGCCTCATCAAGCTCCTTGATCAAATGGTACAAGAGCAGATGATGCGACCGGTACAAGGTATTATGTACCAGGTGGTCAACTCGCCCGAAGAGGTCTTGCCGGCCATCGCGAACGCACCCGAATGGGACCGCAACGCACGCAAACACGCGAAGATTTGAAAAGCATGGACGGAACGATGGTCATATCATCACCTTGGTCTGAGACGTGGGTCGCATGGACGATGCTGGGATTGCTCATCCTGGCCGCCGCTGCGTATGCCCTCCAACCACAAGCCCTCGGTGTCGCGTTCCGAACACTCTTCACCGGAAAAGACCGCAGCAGTGTCTTCATCGATACGGCCATCGACAAACGCGTACTTGCCCTCAACGCCCTCTTTGCAATCGGCACGCTTGCCATGGCAGTCTACGTGGTCTTATACGCCCTCCTTTCACTGCCCTCTTTCAGCTTGAGCAACTACGCCTGGATTCTTCTCGTCATCACGGCCATCGTTTCTCTCCGCACCGTCGCGCAAGCCGTCACGGCTTTTATCTTCTTTCCTGGCAACCAGCTTGAGACGTTCGTCAGCCACTACTATTACCTCACCGTTTGTACGGCTACTGTGCTCTATCCGATTACCCTCCTTTCGCTCTTCTGGGACGCTCTTACTCCCAACGCCATCCTGTGGCTACACCTTGCCGTAATTATTGCATTCCTCCTCATCCTCCTGCTCAAATGCATCCTCATCCTCGTCCGATCATTCAAAGGTTTCCTCTTTGCTCTTGCCTATATCCTCTTCTACGAGGTTACGGCTTTGGCGGCAATCGGAGCAACCGCCTACTTTATCTTGACTAATAATATAGCGCAATAAAAGAATATGTCTGACATTAAGGTAAAAAAGATTCTCGTTTCACAACCGCGTCCCGCCTCGGAGAAATCGCCGTATTTCACCATGGCGGAGCACTATGGCGTGCAGTTCGATTTCAAGCAACTCATACGAGTAGCTGGAATCACGACCCGCGAGTTCCGCGACCAACGCATCAACCCCCTCGACTACACCGCCATCCTCTTCAATTCCAAGACGGGCGTGGACCATTTCTTCCGCCTCATGGAAGAACTGCGACTCCAAATCCCCGAGTCGATGCACTACTACTGCATCTCTGAGGCTATTGGCAACTACCTGCAGAAATACATCCAGTTCCGCAAACGCAAGGTGTTCTTTGGCCCAAACAACAAATTCGAAGATGTCATCCCCGCTATGAATCGACGACCGACGGAGCGCTACCTCATCGCTTGTTCGGATGTCCACAACGACGATGTCATCAACATGTTTGCTTCACACGGTATTACCATCCGTCCGATGATTTGTTACCGAACAGAGACAGTTGCCTACACGCAAGAGGAACTCAACGACTACGATATGTATGTCCTCTTCACACCCACTGGAGTGAGCGCGTTTAAGCAAAATATGCCCGATTTCATCGATAAACAGGGGGAGAAAAAACTCGCTTGCTTCGGCGCGAGCACGGCCAAGGCCATCAAGGCTGAAGGATGGAGACTCGACATCGAAGCACCAACCGCCGACTGCCCGTCCATCACCACCGCCATCGACCGCTTCCTCGCCGCCCAATCCGCCGAGGACTAAACAAGTGATTCATCTCCTCACATAAAAAGAGGATAGGTATTATAATTCCTCCCCTAACTTAGGGGAGGTGGCTAAACGCCGGAGGGGTATTTACATCCACATTTAAACAAAATATGAATAACTCTTTTCCGAAATCCGAAAAGCTCTGCGGTCAACTCCGTATAGCCGCCCTCTACAAAGAGGGCAGGCGCTTTACGGCATTTCCCCTGCGCGTCACGTTTCGGAAAATACCCGATGAAATCGGCGAAAACTGTACTCCTCACGTCCTCGTTTGGGCACCCAAGTCGCTCTTCAAGCACGCCGTCGACCGCAACCGACTTAGACGACTCATGCGCGAAGCCTACCGACTCCAAGCACAACCGCTACGCGAACTCTGCGAGCAACAACACCTCTCCCTCCAAATCGCCTTCAATTACATGGACCGCGAACTTCGCTCTCAAGAGCAAATCGCAAAAGCCATGCAAAAAGCCTTAAAGAAAATCGCCGAGAGCGACGGAGAAAACACGGCAACGACACGGCAACGACACGGCAACGACACGGCAACGAGAGGCAACGTGAAGGAGTGCGACGGAACGCACTCCGAGCTACACACCCGAGGAGTCCCCACTCCGAGGAACAGTGTGTAGCATAGCACACGAAGTGATCGTACCCATTGTGGGTAAAGAATTAAAGCAACGAGACGAACAAACTTGGATAATGTATGCAACTCCGAACGCTCCTTCGACATATTTTCCTGCTTCCGGTTTACTTTTACCGCGCCTGCATCTCCCCGCTTACGCCACCGTCTTGCCGCTTCACACCGACATGCTCGCAATATATGGTGCAAGCCGTTATGAAATATGGCATTCTTCGCGGAGGATGGCTCGGCCTAAAACGCCTCGCTCGATGCCATCCTTGGGGCGGCTCCGGCTACGATCCTGTCCCCTGAAACTCCGCGTCCGCCCCGTCACCCACAGACAAGAGTACCGCTACTAATTAACAATTAAAAATTTACAATTAACAATTACAATGCGTATCGACATCATCTCTGCTTGCCCGGAACTCCTTGAGAGTCCGCTCAACCACTCCATCATTCAGCGAGCCAAAGACAAAGGTCTCGTGGAGGTCTATGTGCACAATTTGCGCGACTACACGCTCGACAAGCACCGCAAAGTAGATGATTATGCCTTTGGTTTCGGCGCTGGTATGGTCCTGCAAATCGAACCTATCGACCGCATTCTGAGCCACCTGACTTCCGAACGCCATTACGACGAGATAATCTTTACCGCCCCGGACGGACAGCGGTTCACCCAGAAAGAGGCCAACACCCTCTCCATGAAAGAGAATATCATCATTCTCTGCGGCCATTACAAAGGAGTCGACCAGCGCGTCCGCGACCACTTAATTACCAAAGAATATACCATCGGCGATTTCGTCCTCACAGGAGGAGAAATGCCCGCCGCGATGATGACAGATGCCATCGTCCGACTCATTCCTGGCGCTCTTGGCGATGAGACAAGCGCACTTTCAGATTCTTTCCAGGACGGACTGCTCGAACCCGGAGTCTATACCCGACCCGCCGAATACAAAGGATGGAAAGTGCCGGAGATTCTCCTCTCCGGCAACCAACGAAAAATTGAAGAGTGGCTCTACGAAGAGGCCGTGCGTCACACACGCGAACGACGCCCCGACCTGCTCGAACAAAACGGCCTCGCTTGAAATCTCACAAAAAGTCCCTATCGCCCCTCACTCAACAAACTTCTCCAGAAACTCCTCAATCCTCTCCCCGGCCTTTAAACCCAAATGGGTCTTGATTCTCAACCGCCGACTCCAAATCGTCCGCTTCGTCAGATTGAGCAACAAGCAAATATCGCTGATATCAAAACCGGAGACAATTAGGGCTATCACCTGGAGATCCATCGGCGTCAAGGACGGATATGACTCCTTGAGCCGCGTCAATAAGTTTCCGTAAGCCGCGTCAAACTCTTCACGGAAAGAGGCCCACTGCTCCGCCTGAGTAAAAATGTTCGTCTCCACAAATTCCTTTGCCCAAGCGGGCAACTCGCCCGTCTTTTGGCCAATCACACTCTCTTGCAGATTCTTACTCAAACTCACACGCTGCTCCAACATCCGCTGCATACTCTCGCGACGGGCCTTCAACTCTGAATTCATTCCCTCAATGCGCGCCTCTGTCTGCGCTTTTTCCACCATCCGCTTCGATTTCCAACGAGAGTAAATAATAACAATAAGCCCGATTCCTACGAGCAAAACAATCGCAATACTGCCAATCACCACGTACAAATGCTGCTTCTCTACACGCAATTGCAGGTTCTGTTCCCGAACCAACGCATTATCGTAGTGCTCCGAGATTGTAAAAGTCCGAGCCATGCCGGACTCTTCTATCTCGCTGCTCTGCTTGTTATACAACTGCTGAAGCGTCGCGTAAGCACCGGCACCTTGTCCTAAGGCTTGCTGATATTGGCTCAACAAATACGTGTATTTCTCCTTACTCCATGCCAAATTCGCCGTATCCATCGAGAAAATATCTAGATATATCTTTGCGGAATCCACCTTCCCAACTCGCAAATAATGTTTAATAAGGTCGTATGCATAACGCTTCTGTCCTGCCGAGTCGCAAAGATACTTACTAATCGCCGTCAGTTCTGGCGATTGAGGCTCCAAACGACTCAAAGCCGAATAGCGAATATCCAAATACGTCAACGTATCCAACTCCTCCGCATACCGAAGCGCTTCAGAAAAAGACTCCTTTCTTACCAAACTGTCTTGCGTCGTGCGAGCCAATTCACGATATCCGCAAGCAGCATAATATGGAAAACCGGCCTCGGCTAACAAAGGAACAGCCTTTTCATAATAGCGTTCCGCCACAGAATAGAGTTGCTCCGTCTCGCTAATGCGTCCCATTTTATAGTACGTCATGCCACGAAGAATTGCCGTTCCTCCACCCTCGCCAAACAAATGCTCCGCCTCCTTGAGCGACTTCATTGCCTCAGCATCCTCACCGTTCCAGTTCTGCATCGCCCCTAACACATAATAAGCTTCCCCTGCGAAACGATACATTCCAGCACTTTGCAGGCTGATGGCATCTTGTCTCAAATCGGTCTCATCCGGCAGACATTGATACAACTTCAAGCTCGCATGCGCACGCGCGACAGAATAGATGTGTCGATCTGTCTCCGAGAGATTATCATCCAATACTCCTGAAAGTATATCCCAAGAATACTGTGGTCGCACCCACAAACTATCCACTGCTTTCTGCAACGGCAAACTTTCAATCTCAGAGACGGATTTGCGGCACGAAGCGACGACCAACATCATAGCTCCAAGCAAACAATATGTCAGCTTTTTTCTCCTCATATAATCGACGCTGCAAAGTTACAAACTTTTTCCGATTCCACCAAATTCTAAGCTCGAAAAATGACAGTAAAAGCACGGTTTTTTCTTGCCTGCATAAGTCAATTTTTTTAATATTTTCATAAATATCTCATTATCAACACTTATTTAAAGTAACTGAAAAGCAAGTGCATAAGTCTAAAATTTGCATATATCAAAAAAAAGCAGTAACTTTGCACCGTCAAACAAAACACAAAAAAGCGATGAAACAAGTACCCACACTTCTTGTATGTTGGCTCGCGCTCCTGTCCATAGTGTCGTGTGCCTCGAAGTCGAATAATCCGTTCGACCCGGATTCGTTTGATTATGACGCGAAGGTTCTTGTACGGAGCGTGACAAACCTCGACACCATCACCCCACCCAACAATCCGCTCCATCCGCTCCCCACCGAGGTGCAAGACTTGCCCTGCTTCTATGGCTACCTCGACCTCGCCCGTTACGACAATCGGCGATATTGCGCCCTAATAGGTGTTGTCGAAAATAGCTATAAGGTGTATTTCCTGACTGATAGCGATGGCTGGCTCTTTCGCTACGACTCACCCCTCGTGGCCGATTGCCGTGTCGGCGAGCTACTCTACGTACGCGGCACACTCAAGCAGGAGACTGTAGGTAGTTATTTCCTCCTCAAGCTGCAAGTCGCAGATATCGAAAAGACCGATTCCATCGTTACAAGAGATTATATCTACTCACATTTACATTTACATTAATCGTTATGAAACGACACCTTATATATATAATAGTCTTAGCACTAATGCAAGCGCTTCTCTTGCCCTCGGCTTCCGCCGAGACTAAAGAGCAACGGGCCGAAAGTCCGCACGAACTGCGTATTGGCATAGGTGATCCCGCCCTCGCGAGATTGGGACAGTGGCATCAATCCACGACGCCTGGAGCTGAGTACTGGTGGCAAACTTTTGGCCAGCCTGCGCCCGATGCACACGTCATCCTCACAGACGGACGCTATACCTACCCTATCACCCAAATGTTCTTGGCCGGGCATTTCTTCCTCGAGTATCAGTATCGTATCAACGCCTACATCGGTGTGGGAATGCACGTGGATATGTTAACACAGTGGCAACGCTATATCATCTACAACGGCTACCAGGATCGTATGGGGCACGGCATCTACGGACTCGTCCAAATGGCTTTCGTACCTCGCGCTCGCTTTACGTTCCTCCATAAGCAGTACGTCAATCTCTATGCCTCGGCCGGCGTTGGCTTTGCAATGGATTGCCGCTATGACGGCACCAACCCCGAATATGCCGCGCAGATTGAGGCCACACTCTTCGGATTGAGCATCGGCGAGAACCGTTTCTTCGGCTCTATAGAGGTCTTCAACCTCGCCTTCGCTGCTCCTACACTCTATTTCTTCCCTCCCCAGTTCCTAACTGCCTCTATCGGATATCGGTTTTAATGGAAAAGAGATTATCGAAAGATAACACAATAATTTAACGATGAAAAAGTCCAAAAAATTATTATATAAGGCGCTCATCTTTTTAACCGGCAAGGCTATCATGCTCTGCGGCGTCGCCTTCACTACTACCACCTGTGTTAAGTACGGCACGGTCCCCGAGCCCGTCCCCGACTACTGGTCCGACCAAGCCCCGGAACTCACAAATAATGACCAACAATATGAACAAACTCCAAACCACTACCCGCAAAATAGTCCTAAAGAGTGTCGCTAAAGCGTTAACCCTTTGTGGCGTGGCCGTCACCTTCGCCGCCTGCTACGGAACGCCGCCTCACGAGCCGACTGCCCCCGAATACTGGGCCGCAAAAAACAGCGCCGAAGAGGCTATCTTCGGCGCCGAGAATCAGCAATACGCTACTCGTGAAATATGTGCAGAAACGACCGCGGAACAGGCGTCTCGAAATGAACAATCTGCTCCGTTGCCGGGTGAATAAACTCCAGTATTCGGGCATGCAGCGCCAACCGATCAATAGGCGGCACTTGCCCTGAACCGTACTTGCGGTCGCTCACAACAGGGTGGCCAATAGAGGCCATGTGGACGCGAATCTGGTTCGTACGCCCGGTATCCAGATGTAACTCAAGCAGCGAGTAATTGGCGTTGCTCTTGACAACACTATAATGCGTCACAGCCTCTTTACCGCCGTCATCTACAGGTGACGAATAGACCATCGTGGTCTTCGGGTCCTCGGTGAGCCAGGTCCGAACAGTATCCTCCTCCTTTTCCATCTGCCCTTCAACGACAGCCACATACGTGCGTTTCGTGACCAATTCACGCCAATAGGTACGCATATACTCCTGCAGTTCACGACTCTTGGCAAAGACGAGTAAACCGCTGGTCTCACGATCCAAACGATGCACGACAAAAACGCCGTTTCGCTTGTTCTGACGACGTACGTACTCCATCAAAATAGAAAAGGCTGTCGTCTCCGACGAACCGGGATGAGCAGCAGTAGTCAGCAATCCGAGCTGCTTTTCAACGACAATCAAGTGGTCGTCTTCATACACTACGCGCAATTTGGGGTGACGCAAGGCCTGTGAACCCTGCTCTGGCACGATCGTCACCTCGTCACCGGCCATCAAAGCCGTGTCGGGACGCGTCTCTACGCGGCCGTTAAGATGCACAACCCGCCTGGAGAGAAGATGCTTTATGCTCGTTTTAGTCATGCCACCCATCTTTTGCAAAAGGAAATCGAGTAGCGTCGTTTCGCCACTCACGCGAAGTTGGGTCTGTTGTTTCTTAGGATGATAAGCCATATTATCTAAGCGTAAAGAAGAAAAGAAATAAAGGAGTTTAATAGTAAATCTAAAGTAGGATTATAAAGTCCTCAGACGAAGCACCACTCAGCATAAGAGCAATTAAACAAAAGGGCTGGCAAAACTGCCGGCCCTTTGTTCTGTGCAATTACTTGCGTTTGCGGTCGCCGTAGCGAGACATGAACTTGTCGACGCGACCGGCGGTGTCCACCAACTTCGACTTGCCGGTATAGAACGGGTGCGAAGTGTTGGAGATTTCGAGCTTGATAAGCGGATAAGTCTTACCTTCCACCTCGATGGTGTCCTTCGTTGCTGCAGTAGAGCGGCTGAAGAACTGAGTACCATCCGACATATCTTTGAAAACTACTACGCGGTAGTTATCGGGATGAATTCCAGCTTTCATAATCTTTCAAAATTACTTAATTGAATTAATTACTCAGCTACAACCTCATAGTGGATGGTAGCCTTCACGTCCTTGTGCAGACGAGCTTCAGCCTCGTACTCACCAACCTCCTTCGGAGCGTCCTTGATGGTTATCACCTTGCGGTCAACCTCTACTCCGGCCTTGGCAAGTGCGTCAGCCAATTCGGCGGTAGTTACAGTTCCGAACAAAGCGCCGTTCTCGTTAGCCTTAACGGATACGGTCAGTTTCATAGCCTCAATCTTCTCAGCAGCAGCCTGAGCGTCTGCGAGCAGTTTGGCGAGCTTATGAGCGCGCTGTTTGAGCTCCTCAGCCAAGATCTTGCGGTTGCTCTCGTTGGCAATAACAGCCCATTTGTTAGGAATTAAGTAGTTGCGGCCATAGCCGTCGCGTACCTTTACGATATCGTCTTTGTAGCCAAGATTCTTGACATCAGCTTTCAAAATTACTTCCATAATTTCTTTCTCTGTTTAAAGGGGTTCAACAATCTTGATTACTTCATGCAGTCGGTTACGTAAGGCAGCAAAGCCAAGTGGCGAGCACGCTTGATAGCCTGAGCCACTTTGCGCTGATACTTGAGCGACGTGCCAGTGATACGACGGGGGAGAATCTTACCTTGCTCGTTGAGGAACTTCTTCAGGAACTCGGGATCTTTGTAGTCAATGTATTTGATGCCCGATTTCTTAAAGCGGCAATACTTCTTTTTCTTTGTCTCGCGCACTTGCGGAGTCAAATAACGGATTTCTTGTTCTGCCATGATTTAAGCCTCCTCTACTTTAGTGGTTTTGTTAATACGCTTTTGTGCATACTCGTAAGCGTACTTATCAAGACGGAAGGTCAAGAAACGTACAACTTTTTCATCGCGGCGGTAAGCCGTTTCGAGTGTGGCGACAACTGTCGGTTCTGCGTCAAACTGCAGCAAGGCGTAAAATCCCGTTGTTTTGCCTTGGATGGGGTAAGCCAAACGCTTCAAACCCCACTCCTCGCGATTGGTAATGGCGGCGCCATTATCTACGAGAAGTTTCTCGAATTTGTCAACCGCTTCCTTCATCTGAATTTCAGACAAAACGGGAGTCAAGATGAAAGCGGTCTCGTAATGATTTAACATAAATACTTAATAATTATTTGTTTATAACGTTTAAAATGCCCGCTTGGCGGGAAAAACCCACAAAACGGACTGCAAAGGTACTGCTTTTTTTTGAATTGACCAAATAAAATCGTAAAAAAGTGCAGATTTTCTGCTTTTTGCACATTTTGTATTACCAAAAATGCATTTAATACTCCTGCGATTCTATCACTTTTTTTCTCAAATATTTGCCTGATTCAAAAAAAAGCAGTACCTTTGCAACTCGGAAAGATATGTGGACAATTCTGGCTTTTATATCAGCTTTGTGCCTTGGGTGCTACGATATCAGTAAAAAAGTGGCGCTCAGGGACAATGCAGTAGTGGACGTGCTGACGTTGAGTGTTTGCATTTCAGCTTTCATTCTTGCCGTACCGCTACTATTGTCACGGTTGCTACCGGAGATAATGGCTGCTACGCCTTTTATGGTACCAAAACTGGACTTAGAGGGCCATTTGTATACGCTACTTAAGTCAGCTATCGTGCTTAGCAGTTGGGTATTTGCCTACATTTCACTAAAGCATCTACCCATCTCTATTGTCAGTCCGATTCAAGCCACGCGGCCTATGTGGACGTTAGTGGGGGCTTTAATTATTTTTGGTGAACGGCTAAACGCTTGGCAATGGGCGGGAGTAGTACTGGCTATAGGGACCATTTTCGCCTACTCTTTCCGCCAAAGGGGTGAAATTCGGCGCGAAATGGTGGATAAAAGGTATTATGTTTTTCTAGCGTTAGCCATCTTAATTGGGGCCTGTTCGGGTTTGTATGACAAGTACTTAATGCGTCGCTACGACCACAATGCCGTTCAGGTTTATTATACGCTATATCAAGCTGTTATGATGATAGGAGTATTCATATTCCTCCATCAGCGAAGTAGCCAACTTCCCCATCTTAAGGAAGGGGTTTTTATGCGTATAAATAATATTCCGGCCATTATATTGATTAGTGTGTTCTTAATTATCAGTGATAATGTATATATGCTGGCGCTACGCGATCCGACGTCGATGATAGCAGTCGTGAGTACTATCCGTCGAGGTGGAGCTGTAATCGGATTTGCGTACGGATTGCTGTTCCTTAAAGAGCCGGACCCGAAGCATAAGATTCTGTGTATGATAGGTATATGTGCAGGGTTAATTTGCTTAGCAGTAGGAAGTTTATAAGAATTTAAAGACTATGAGAATTTACGAACATATTGTCAAATACTACGAATGCGATGGAATGGGTGTGACGCACCATTCCAACTATATCCGCTTCATGGAAGAGGCGCGAATCGATTGGATGGATCAGTTAGGTTACGGCTACGAACGTATGGAAAAAGAAGGCGTAGCTTCACTGGTTGTTTCTCTTACATGCAATTACAAGCGTCCTACCACGTTTAAGGATAGAATCCTTATCGAGCTACAGGTTGAGCAACTGACAGCACTGAAAATAACGTTTTCCTACGTGATGAAAGTAGGTGAACAAACAGTTTGCACCGCCACAAGCACGCATTGTTTCTTAGAAAACAATCGCCCTGTAGCGATGCAAAGCCGTTTTCCCGAATTATGGGAAAAGATTAGCGCAGGTAATTCTCCCACTTAGTGTTGCGCATATCGCCCGACTTGAGGAACTCCTCGTGCATAGCGAACGCGCAGGAGAGATTGTGTTGTGTTTGTCCGTGCTTGGCGTACTTGAGATAGTCGTGAAGCATCTCCTTATATTCAGGAGCAACGCAATTGTTGATAATCTCCTCCACACGCTGACGCGGGCTCTTGCCACGCAAGTCGGCTACACCCTGTTCGGTTACGAGTACTTTAACCGAGTGCTCGGAGTGATCGAGGTGAGTGACCATCGGCACGATGGACGAGATAGCGCCGTTCTTGGCCGTAGAAGCGGTCGTGAAGATACTCAGGTAAGCATTGCGGGCGAAGTCACCCGAACCGCCTATACCATTCATCATCTTCGTGCCGCAGACGTGGGTCGAATTGACGTTGCCGTAGATATCCGCCTCAAGGGCTGTATTAATGGCAATAAGACCCAGTCGACGGATAATCTCCGGGTTATTGGAGGTCTCTTGCGGACGGAGAAGCAGCTTATCGCGATAGAAATCGAGATTAGCTAACACTTCAGCCATCTTACCCTCGACGAGACGCAATGAGCAGCCGGAAGCGAACTTACAATGGCCAGCTTTTATGAGGTCCACCACTGAGTCCTGAACCACTTCGGAATACATCTCAAACGGCGGAATATGCGGGTTCTTACCCAGTTCACCCAGAACCGCATTAGCTACGTTTCCTACACCTGACTGGATAGGAAGGAAAGTGCTCGGAATACGTCCCGCGTGCATTTCCTGCTCAAGGAACATCGCCACGTTCTCACCAATCTTGGCCGTAGTGGCATCCACCGGCGTGAACGGAGCAATCTCGTTCGGACGGTTGGTTTTAACTACAGCGGCAATCTTGGCGGGATCTACCTTCAAATGGTCGGAACCGCAGCGGTCAGAGGGTTTGTAGATAGGTATCTCCTTGCGGTAAGGCGGGTCGAGCGGCTCGTAGAGATCATGCATACCACGCATGGAAGCGGGGAACATCTCATTGAGTTCGACGATAATCTTCTCGGCCATATTGCAGATTGTAGGCATAATACCTACACCCGCAGCGGGAACAATCACACCGTCTTCGCCCACGTAGGAAGCCTCGATAATGGCCCATTTCGGACGCGGAAGGAAGCCATAACGCAGGTCCTGAGCCATGTGACTCAAGTGCATATCGAAATAATTCGTACCCTCTGCATTTATCTCCTCGCGCATGGATTTATTAGACTGGTAAGGTGTACGGAATTCGACAGCATGAGCACGCGATAGAGCGCCGTCACAACTGTCACCCATAGACGCACCAGTTTCCAAACCTACGCGGAAAGGCTTACCTTCAGCATGTAGACGTTCCGCACGCTGTGCCAATGCAAAAGGCACCGCCTTGGGCACTCCGGTAGCGGTAAAACCACCGAGACCCAAGACGTCACCATGTTGAATCAACTCAGCAGCCTCTTCGGCTGTCATATAAGGAAGTGCCATAGTTTATGCTTTTCCGTCAGAACCAAGCACGTTGATAATCTTGTGCTTGTAGAGTTCATACATCAGATCACGAGCAGGACCGCAGTACTTGCGCGGGTCAAACTCAGCCGGTTTTTCAGCAAACACTTTGCGTACAGCAGCGGTGAAAGCCAAACGAGAGTCAGAGTCAATGTTAATCTTGCAGACAGCCGACTTGGCAGCTTTGCGGAGTTGCTCCTCGGGAATACCTACTGCGTCAGGCAGTTTGCCACCATTGGCGTTGATAATGTCCACATACTCCTGCGGAACGGAAGATGAACCGTGGAGAACAATGGGGAAGCCCGGCAGTTTCTCCATAACGGCATCGAGTACATCGAATGCCAATGGCGGCGGAACGAGACGACCGGTCTTCGGGTCGCGGGTGCACTGTTCAGGTTTGAATTTATATGCACCATGACTGGTACCTATAGAGATAGCGAGCGAATCGCAACCGGTACGGGTAGCAAAGTCGATAACCTCTTCAGGTTTAGTGTAGTGGCTCTCTTCAGCTACTACCTCGTCTTCAACACCTGCCAATACGCCCAACTCCGCCTCAACAGTTACGTCGTACTTGTGGGCATACTCAACCACTTTCTTCGTGAGGGCTATATTCTCCTCATACGGAAGCGAAGAAGCGTCAATCATCACAGACGAGAAACCAAAGTCTACGCAGCTCTTGCAGAGCTCGAAGCTATCACCGTGGTCGAGGTGAAGACAAATCTGCGGGTTCTCCCAACCGAGTTCTTTGGCATACTCCACAGCACCCTGAGCCATATAACGCAGCAGAGTCTGGTTAGCGTAGTTACGAGCACCTTTAGAAACTTGTAGAATAACAGGGCTCTTCGTGTCAGCAGCGGCCTTGATAATGGCCTGCAGTTGCTCCATGTTGTTGAAATTGAAGGCAGGAATAGCATATCCGCCCTTGATTGCTTTTGCGAACATCTCACGGGTGTTCACAAGACCCAATTCTTTAAAGCTTACCATAGTATATAATTAGTTAAAATAGTTGTTTTCTTTGTCTAAGGCGACGCAAAGTTACTGCTTTTTTCTGAGATAAGCAAATAAAAGTTATTTTTGCTATTTAGACATAGCAAGCATTTTATCGATACAGACTATTGCTTTTTTAGATATTTGCTCATCTACGTGTATCTCATTCTTTTCATCTCTGAGGCATTCGTAGAGTTTTTGCATCGTATTCATCCTCATATAATTACACTCATTACAAGCACAAGGAATCAAGTTGCCTTTTTCGTCGAAAGTTTCGCTTGTTTCGGGCGGAACAGGGATAAATTTCTTATCCGGACAAACTCTTTGCATTTCGAAAAGAATACCTGATTCTGTCGCTACGAGGAAGATTTTTTCTTCTGAGGACTTGGAATAATTGAGGAGAGCGGCTGTTGAACCCACTACATCTGCCAAGGCAAGTACGGATGATTTACACTCAGGATGCGCCAGCACTTTTGCGTCTGGGTATTGTTTTTTAAGTTTGATAATCTGCTCCACAGAGAAGCGTTCGTGGACATGACAGGCTCCGTTCCAAAGTACCATCTGACGACCGGTCACACTATTAATATAATTACCCAAGTTGCGGTCCGGTCCGAAGATTATCTTTGCATCTTTTGGAAGCATATCCACTATCCTCCTGGCGTTTGAACTGGTTACACAAATATCAGTCAACGCTTTCACCTCAGCTGTTGTATTTACGTAACTAATTACTATATGGTCAGGATATTGTTCCTTCATCTTTTTAAGATCAACTGCCTTACAACTGTCAGCCAAAGAACAACCTGCATTTATGTCTGGCACAAGTACTTTCTTGTCAGGACATATTATTTTAGCGGTCTCCCCCATGAAGTGCACGCCACATAATACAATAATCTGAGCATCAGTCTTTTTAGCTTGTTGTGCCAATGCAAGTGAGTCACCAATAAAGTCCGCTATAGCTTGAATATCAGCAGTTTGGTAGTAATGCGCCATTATTATAGCGTTCTTTTCTTTCCTTAGTCGGTTTATTTCACTTATGAGTTCTTCGTTCGTCATAACCGGGTTCTCAACAAGAGATAATTATATATATTTATTCTTTTTAAATACTTATTTTTTATGTAGTGTAAATTACGTTGATAATATCCTTAACTTATCTATTTTCAAAGAGGTGGTTATGTTTATAATTTAAGGTTCTACCCCACCCTTCGTTTATAAGAAAAAGTTATAAAAAGTTATCAGCATATATCTATATCTTCATTAACAATATGTTTACAGCCACTTTTTCCACTTGAAGATAAGCAATACTATTCCTGTGAACAGAAGCATGAGTCCAATGGAGAAAAGATAACCGTATCGCCACTGCAGTTCTGGCATGATTTCAAAGTTCATGCCGTACATACTTGCTATGAGTGTAGGAGGTAGGAAGATAACATTTACTACCGTGAAAATCTTTATAATCTTATTTTGTTCTATATTTACCAAACCAAGGAAAGTATCCTGCAGGTAGTCTAATCGGTCAAATCCGAATTTTGTATATTCAAACAGCGAATTTATATCCTTAATAATCATCGTCAGTCGGGCCTGAAGTTCGTAAGGAAAGAAGTCGCATTTCAAAATATTACTGATAACGCGCTGTTTATCCATAATATTCTGTCGGATGATAGTTACCTTTTCCTGCAAGTCTTTAATTTGAATAAGTACATCCTCGTCCACATTATTACTTGTCTTGGTAATATCTTCGGAAAGTCGGGTAATTTCATCTGTCGTATCCTCAATCATATCGGCGTCGTATTCTACTCGCGTTTCAAACAAAGCTACGAGTACATGAAAACCTGTAGGGAAATTTCGCGTGTTTACGAACATCTTCTTTACGGTGTCGTTAAATGTCATCATATCTACATCACGTACCGACACAAGAATATTATTCTTTAATATGAAGCTGACGGGTTCAACATCAAAATTATCTTGCAGGAAGTTACTGTTGGCAACAATAGAATCGTCCGTTTGAATGTAACGGCTGGACATCTCGATTTCTTCTATTTCTTCATCCTCCTGAATGTAGATTTTCAAGAATTGCTCGAGTTCTGTCTCTACCTCTTCTTTTACGTCCACAAGGTCAATCCAGATAATATCCTTTTTATCTATCTCCTTGAGTGTTTCCAGCGTCCTTGAGATGCGGATTTTCTCTTTTTCTTTATAAAATATTCTCAGTTCCGACATTTGTTTCCTTGTTTAAAGATTTTGAAATCAGGTTGGTTAATTCGGCAAACTCTTCAACTGACAATTGCTCTGGACGCCTGGTAAAAACGGGTTGGCTTAGGATAGAATTATCTTTTCCTACGAGCTGCATCAGTGAGTTGCGCATCTGTTTTCGTCGCTGGTTAAAGGCTGTTTTCACTATTGTTTTAAATAGTTTCTCGTCGCAATCAAGCTTAAGTCTATTATTTCTTACAAAGCGAATAACAGCCGATTTGACCTTTGGAGGCGGGTCAAATACATATTCGTGTACTGTAAATAAATATTCTATATCATAATAGGCCTGCATTAAGACCGACAATATACCGTAAGCTTTACACCCCGGTTTAGCAGCCAGACGTTCAGCTACTTCTTTTTGTATCATACCTGAACAAACAGGTATGCGGTCTTTATACTCAAGTACCTTGAAAAATATCTGTGAAGAAATATTGTAGGGATAATTGCCAATCACGCAGAATTGCCCTTCCGGGTACAATTCATCCAGGTTTATTTTGAGAAAATCGCCTTCCACAAGGCGTAGTTGGTGACGGGTAATAGCGGAAAGAAAATTAACTTTCAAATAAGCAATCGACTCATGGTCAATCTCGATAGCTGTTGTCTCGTAAGAAGGATTTTCAATAAGGAATTGAGTAAGAACACCCATACCCGGTCCTATCTCAAGAACCGGAATCTTTTTACCGTCTGCAGGAACGGCCACCTGCAGCGTATTGGCTATCTGCTGTGCAATGCTCAGGTCCCTCAAAAAGTGCTGACCCAGCTGCTTCTTTGCGCGTACTCTCTGCATTATTAGGGGGTTGGTCGTCCATATAGTTAATAAAAAAGTTAAACTTCACGCGAAAGGGTTGCACACGCTTTTTTTGCTTTTATTCTTGCACAAGTCAAAAAAAAGCAGTAATTTTGCAGCGATTTAGGTTAATAAATCGCCTGTGCAGCGCTTTGCGGCTGCAAAGGTACGGAAAATTTATGATATATGCAAGCATTTGCGCAAATAATTACTAAAATAATTGACTTTTTCTATGAAAAAGCCGAAAAAATAGTCCCAAACTTCGGGAAAATGGTCTCTCCGCAGTTCTTCCGATATGGATTTTGCGGAGCATCTAATATGGTTCTGGACTGGGTGTTATATTTTCTCGTTTACAACTTCGTCCTTCGCCATGAGATGGTGCATATAGGTCCTGTTACCATCTCTTCTCATATCGCCGCTTTTTGTATAGTATTTCCCATAACTCTCTTCACCGGTTTTTGGTTAAACAAGTACGTAACTTTTACGCAATCATCTCTACGCGGCTATAAACAACTCTATAGATATATATTTATAGTAGTAATAAACCTGTTGGTCAACTACTTCGGCCTCCATTTCTTCGTAGATACCTGCGGGTTCTACCCTACTCCATCCAAAATGCTTATTACACTTATTACGGTTGCTATCTCCTATTTTGGGCAGAAGTACTATTCTTTCCGAAAATAAATATAGAGCAAAAGTTCCTCATAAAGAAAGCCTCCGCAAACGCAGAGGCTTTCTTTTTTATTTACTTATCTTAGTGTCCCCAAATACGACGACTTGGAGCCGCTAAATCACTACTTCCAACAGTTTGGTTCGTATTAATAGTACCAGTTACTGTTTGACTGGCGGTTAACACATCTGCCTTACAACGGATGATTAACGCCTTTGATGATTCATATCTTTTCATATTCTTTTATTCTTAAAGGTAAAACATCCGAAATATACTTATTGTACACGCTGACCTAAAGCATTATACATCACGCCGTCACGAATAATCACCAACTGCCCGTTCCTAAGTTGTTTGATTATTTCGTCCGAAACAGAAATACGATCAATATTGGTAGCGTTTTGCTCTTCTTCCATCACAAAGCGGATTTCCGGTGCACCGTTCATATTCTCGATGTGCAGGTAAGCCTTTGCAGCCGGAAGCTGAGACATATTATCCCATAAACCAAACACAGGTGTGTTTACACTGGATAAACTCTTTGAAAGAACATAATTGTTGGTTCCTATCGAGGTAGCCACTTTCGTTCCCTCAAACATGGATTCATCTATAGGAGCCACAAAATTAGCGGTTGCAGTTAATGTATGTGTGTTCTCTGAACCCTTTATTAATACACCGGTTTTGGCAGGAACAACTCCTTCAATCAAGCTAAGCGTAATAGCGTTATTTGCACGCGCCGATGCATAATAAGCGTAGACACCATCAGGTAATGTTACGTTGAAAGGCAAATAAGTAGTTGTCCAACCGCACTCGGAAATAGCAAGTTCATGAGTCAATGAGTTCAAAGAATGCCAATATGAGTCATTTGTTAAAGCACCTCCTTCATCACCCTCTGGAATATAGCATAAACCCTCTTTACAAGTGAGTGTTCCCGTTTGTTTTGCATTATTTCCAATATTAAATATAATATGTTGATACGAACTATTTGGAATATACTTGTAAATAGAATTACCATTGAACGTTCCCTCAATTGTCATAGCTTCACCGGGCCAATCATGATTATTGGAATTATCGTCGTTCCACATGTAAGCGTACACATTACCCCAATTTTGCGAATTAGCAAAATAAACAGGTTGAATTGTAGCCTCAATAGTAATTTCTCCTGTTGAAGGATTAAGAGTAAATAAAGCCTCTTGACCTATTTCTAAAGAGCCAATAATGGTTGGCGTTTCTACCCAATGAACATTTGGATCGTTTATATCATTAGATGGTAGACTATCCACCCAATTACAGCCTGTTCCGCCGTATATTCCTATAACGCTGTACGTACCGTCTCCATTGTCGTCCATAGCTTTCCAACTCCAGCCACTGTTATCCCAATTATGCTTGATATAAATACCAGGCGCCTGATAATAGAAACCAATATTATTATCAACGTATGCCGGCATATAACCATCCGGGCAGTTTTGCCAACCGGAACTAGGGCCAAGCAATAAGCGGATACTACCTGTCTTACCCGTAATAGTGGCCTTGTAATAACCACTACCGGCCTCGTCAACTACGGCTGACTCAGAGTGAACTCTTGCTGCTCGACGGGCATTAATCATAGCCTTAATCTCAGTTTTGTATTCGTGCCAGTAAGGATAAAATACGCAAGGAACGCCCGGCATGGCCAAAATATATGCGTTAGCCATAATTACTTTCTCCGGATTACTGATAGTATTTGGCGAACCACATAGGTTGTAATCCTCACGGAACGTGTCGTGGTTGTCTACGAAAGTAACGGTATTGCGCTTATAGCTAAAAAGAGTGGTGCTTCCACCATTACCTTGTAGTTTATAATAATTACCATTACGGATACCATCGTTCATTATCTGATACTTGGCAGGAAAGTCAAATACGTACGTATTATAATGTGTAGTTTCCAACACGCCTATTTCTCTTTCAATATCACCATCAAATACTTCTGCTACAGAAAAACAAGCATTGGATGCTTTGTTGTATTCATCAATATGTGAACCATGAAAACCTTTGGCAAAGTCATAACGCCAACCATCATAGCCTATATATTCCTTCATCCAAGTCAAATATGCGCGGCTCATTTCACGTACTTCTTTCTTAGCATGAGCCCAGTCACGAGAATAAACGCAATTGTATTCTGCCCAACTCCATGCTTTATGACCACCTTGATACACGCAATCCCATTCATCAGATACAGTGCCTTCTACATCACCGCAAGGCCAAGCAGCATTTCGTATGCCGGCATTTTCCCCTTTGGGATCGTTATCATAACGTTTGTATCTGTCATCATTTTCATATATAAATATTTCATCTTCACTCGCTATCCACGATTTGTCAGGATAATAAACACCATACTCTCCGAAATCAAAGATTCCCCAATTACAATAATTGTTTTCACCTCCCGGGCTCGAGTGATTAATGACGATGTCAGCCACTACCTTCGCGTTTGCCGCATGCAAACTATCGATAAGCGTCTTGAGTTCTGTTTCTGTTCCCCAAACATGACTGTTTTGATCCGAATAATTAGTGGGAAGGAATCCCGTATGATCTTGTGTTTCTCCGGAAGGAGCTAACCAAACCAAGTTAAAATAATGGCCTAGTTCGGATGCTTGGGCTGTCAAGTCTGTCCAGTGAATAGAACCGTATGGGGTCCACTCCGTCGCTGAATTCTCTTCGTGTGCCCAGTAATACGCTTGAATAAGCACATCCTCGTTCTCGGCAGGAACAGATGTCGAATAAATTTGTTCCGGAGCTAACGCATTCGGATATGTAACAGTTAGATGCATGGTGCTCAGGTTCAGAGAAAAAGTATATGTACCTTCTTTCTTCGTTGCTAATGCAGCATTTCCATCTAAACTGGTGCTGAAATCCACATCAGAAGCCGTCGTCTGGTTAAGCGTTGAAGCACTGCTATACAATGACTTGGTACCATTATCAAGATGTTTAACTTTGAACCAGTATTCCTTTCCAGCAGCAAGGGTGCAGCTGTAGGTTGCAATGTTACCTTCAACCGTCATCTTATGGTCAAATGCAGACGCTTCATCTTTCAATTGTCCGGAGATAAACCATCCATCTCCGCCCGAATAGGGATAGGCCACCCAGCTATAGCCGTCGTACAGATAACCCCAGCCGGGTATATTCAAATCTGTGGTTTTGTTATTGTCAGAGCCATTTTCGCTAAAGATTGCCTGGGCGGGGTTTAAATACCAACTTGTGATTTCTACATAGTAGATATTTTTTCCATAAAACTGCTCACCCAAAGCAGTCATTTGTTGGCCGGGCCAATTGTCATAAACATGACTGTCACCTGACCAGGCCCAGATATACGGGGTACTATAATCTCCCGCATAATAAATTCGCCCACCTGCAAAGATTTCTGCAGTCTCCATCATCAAAACGGCCAACAGGGCAATTTTCCTGAAAAAGAATTTTTGTTTCATACGTATTAAATTTATTTATTTTTAATAATTAGCATATTATCTCACATCGGATCCACATCCACATGTATAATAACACCCTTTCCCGTCTGCAACGTCTGCACATATCGGATCTCTTTCGCCAATAGTTGCTTGGCCTTTCCGTAAGGCGCTTCGGCTTCAATCTTTAGCATTAGTTGCCTTATATACATGTTCTGCACGCGCGCGATAGCAGGTACAATTACATCCGAACAACGTGTCCCGAATATAGCACGAAGTCGTTCTTGAAGCGTACGGGCAGTTGTATCCACTCGAGTCTTTTCTCGGTGCTTGATATTTAGTGCAATAATTCGATGAAATGGGGGATATTTGAATAATTTACGCTCTTGAATTACTGCTTTGTACAATTGTGTGTAGTCGTGTTTTTTTAAATATCCGAAAAGTGGATTCTCAGAATCAGACGTTTGCAATATGACATGACCCAATTCTGCATCTCTACCCGCTCGACCAGCTACCTGTTCTAACAACTGAAATGCCCGTTCTTGGGAACGAAAATCCGGTAGATTTATCAGCGCGTCAGCTTTCATTACCGCTACCAAGTTGATGTCCTTAAAATGTAGGCCCTTGGTAATCATCTGCGTGCCAATCAGTATATCTACTTCATGGTCAGTCACTTTCCGAATAAGCCTTTCATGCGCATGTCTCGTTCCAGTCGTATCTGTATCCATCCGCGCTATTCGTGCTTCAGGAAACAACTCTTTCGCTTCTTCCTCTATTCTTTCCGTACCAAAACCTCGGTCTTCCAGTTTTCCGTCTTTACATTCCGGACAAACGGGTGGGGTAGGGATACTATATCCGCAATAGTGACAAACAAGTCGGCTCGGTTTATCCGGTAGTAGCGGTTTGTGTTCTGTTAGTGTTATGTCGCAATTGACACATTTAGGAACATATCCGCAAGTGGAACACTCCACAAACGAATTATATCCTCGTCTATTCTGAAACAGCATAACTTGCTTACTTTGAGCCAGTTGCTCGCGTATTCTTGTAATCAATGGCTCGGAAAAATGCCCTGTAACCTGTTTCTTCTTGTAT
>Ga0310786_10002469_pt1 | contig 28216 bp, 27 predicted proteins | sample AusTroGonzalo_MG_FD_203881 | JGI IMG/M metagenome (GOLD analysis project Ga0310786, IMG submission 203881) | Bovine rumen microbial communities from tropical cattle in Woodstock, Queensland, Australia - Gonzalo_03 (v2) (version 2) | ecosystem: Host-associated > Mammals > Digestive system >...
TCAAATAACTCGTGTTTTCTCTTTTTCGTCACGGCTCGCTCGTCTTCGCTCGCGTTCCGTTTAGCGGAAAACGGGTGCAAAAGTACAACCTTTTTCTAAACTACCAAAATATTTTTTCAAAAAAAATTAATATTTCTTATAAACAATCTGATAATCAAAGTAAAATAAAATAATATTTTTTTTAGAACTCAATAAATATGCCTCCAAAAACCGCCATCAAAAGGGGAAATTTGCGTAAATTCCACCTCTTCATTGTCAAAAATAGCAGAAAAAGCAATAAACTAAAATATTTTACTCAATATCAGTATAGTAAATAAAAAATTTTGTCAATCCAATTAATCTTCGTAATTTTGCAAATCAATTTTAATGCATAAATATATTATATAGTATGTGCGGAATAGTAGGATACATTGGTGAGCAAGAGGCTTACCCCATTCTGATAAAGGGTCTTCATCGACTGGAATATCGCGGCTACGACTCGGCCGGTGTCTCTATGATTAACTCCAAGGGCGACCTCAATGTCTACAAGGCTACCGGCAAAGTGTCGGCGTTAGAGGATAAATGTGCCTCGCAGGACACAACCGGTAATATTGGCATTGCCCACACCCGCTGGGCCACCCATGGCGAGCCCAACACCGTTAACGCCCACCCTCACCTCTCGCAGAGCAAGAACCTTTCGTTGGTTCACAATGGTATCATCGAAAATTATAAGACCTTGCGCGCCAAACTGGAGAAAGAGGGATATGACTTCTGCAGCGACACCGACACAGAGGTGCTGGTGCAACTTATCGAATATACGCAGAAGCAACACAAGTGCGACCTCTTCACCGCCGTACAGCGAGCGCTGAAGAACGTCATCGGCGCATACGCCATCGCCATCCTTCAGAAAGACCACCCCGACCAGTTGGTCTGCGCCCGCAAGGGTTCCCCGCTAGTTATCGGCGTGGGCACCGACGCCCGAGGCAAGAAAGAGTTCTTCATTGGTAGCGATGCCACCCCCATCGTGGAATATACCAAACAGGTGGTCTACCTCAAAGACGAAGAGATAGCCTATATGGATCGCGACGGCAAACTCGACATTGCCAATCTGACCAACGTACACCAGACACCCGAGATGCACACCCTCAGCCTCAGTCTCGATGAATTGGAGAAAGGTGGTTTCCCTCACTTCATGCTTAAAGAAATCTGGGAGCAACCCAATGCCCTGCGCACCTGCATCAAAGGACGTCTGCACCCCAAACGCAAAGATATCACCCTCAGTGGCATTATCGAGCATCGCGACAAATTCATCAATGCCCGCCGCATTATCATCTGTGCCTGTGGCACCAGTTGGCATTCGGCCCTCATCGGAAAATACTTCATCGAAGAGGCCGCCCAGATTCCCGTCGAGGTGGAGTACGCCTCGGAGTTCCGCTACCGCAACCCCGTCATCTATCCCGATGATGTGGTGATAGCAGTGTCCCAGAGCGGCGAGACAGCCGACACTCTGGCTGCCATCCAGCTGGCCGAGCAAAAAGGGGCTTTCCTTTACGGAATCTGCAACGTCATTGGTTCCAGTATCGCCCGTGCTACCCATAGCGGCACCTACCTGCATGTGGGTCCCGAAATCGGTGTAGCCTCCACCAAGGCCTTCACCGGTCAAGTCATCACCCTTTGCCTACTGGGTCTTGCCATTGCCAAAGAAAAGAAGACCCTCAGTGACGAGATGTTCCACATGCTGGTCGACGAGCTCAATATGATTCCTGACAAGATTCAATGGACGCTGGAGCACAACAAAGATATCGACCGCTTCGCCCAAATGTTCACCTACTGCCGCAACTTCCTCTTCCTCGGCCGTGGATACAACTACCCCGTTGCCCTTGAAGGAGCATTGAAACTCAAGGAAATCTCTTATCTCCATGCCGAGGGTTATCCCGCCGCAGAGATGAAGCACGGTCCCATCGCCCTCGTCGACGAGGAGATGCCCTGCGTCTTTATCGCTCCCAAACGTGGCATGTATGACAAGATTGTCAGCAATATCCAAGAAATCAAGTCCCGCAAGGGCAAGATTATCTCCGTTGTCACCGAAGGCGATACCACGGTGAGTAATATGAGTGACTATGTCTTCACCATCCCCGACACTCGCGACTGTTATGTACCACTGCTCGCTGTCATCCCGTTACAACTCCTGGCTTACTATATTGCCACCGCCAAAGGCCGCAACGTCGACCAGCCCCGCAACCTCGCGAAATCGGTCACTGTCGAATAATCACAACTACCACCCATGTTTACAGGAATCATTGAAACGACCGCCCGTGTGGTCAACATAGAAAAAGAGAACACCAACTACCACTTCACCCTTGAAGTGCCCTTTGGCGACGAACTGGCCATCGACCAAAGTATGGCTCACGACGGCTGCTGCCTCACAGTGGTGAAAGTTAACAAAGCCAAGAAACAATATGTAGTTACTGCCATGGACGAGACGATGCTGAAGACCAATCTCAGCACGTGGCAGGTTGGCACCGAAGTCAATGTGGAACGTTCCATGCGTATGGACGGCCGCTTCGACGGTCACATCGTACAGGGTCATGTGGACCAGACCGCCACCTGCACCAAAGTAGTGGATGACAACGGGAGCTGGCGCTTCTATTTCGAATATGATGCCAAAAACGCGCCTTCCATTACGGTACCTAAAGGCTCTATCAGCATCAATGGCGTAAGCCTCACCGTTGTCGATTCCGAACCTGGCATGTTTAGCGTGGCCATTATACCTTATACTTATAAGGTGACCAACTTCCACAATTTCAAACCCGGAACCATAGTAAATATTGAGTTCGATGTCTTCGGCAAGTACGTCCAACGCCTGTTGGAGCAGTACATGGAAGCGAATGCGACAAAGCGTTAATGCTTGATTTCATGCGGCCACTGACGATACACACTCGTCATTTTCCGCCCCGCGGATTTTATGCCATCACCCTCTTCCCCTTCATCTTCTATAGGGGAAGAGGGCTTTCTGTAAGCGCCCTCCGGCATGAGACAGTACACCTATGGCAGCAGGCAGCATTACTTGTGTTGCCATTTTATGTGCTTTATCTTGTCTTTTGGATTGTAGGATTATTGCGGTACCGTAACGGCCATCGTGCCTACCGCGAGATTCCCTTTGAACGTTCTGCCTATGCCTTAGAGTCTTCCCCCCGCCCGTCGGCAGTCCGACAAGCCTTCGGCTGGATTACGGAACTGGGTCGTAGCCAGAGCCTCCCCAAGGATTGCAGCGAAGAATCCGTTTCAAAGCCAACCAACCTCCCTTGAAGGCACCATATTTTTGTATCGCCTCTTTGGCATACTGCGAGCAAGTGGGCGTGTACCTGCACGCCGGCGGAAGCAGCGGCGAGATGCAAGTGCGATAGAAAGCTATCAGTGCCAACAGCAACCATGAAAGGGGTTTAAACTTCATAGTGTGTTCACTATATCTTTTTCCAACGCCTCCAGCAACTTTTCCATCTTTTTACTCAACTGGTCGAACGTCAGGATTTCGTTGTGTACATACACCATTGAGAATACAATACTAACGCCCTGCTCCTCAAGGAATGCATAGAACGATGGTTTCATCAGGCGATAGCATTCGCGCGTCAGTCGTCGCACTCGGTTGCGATCTACGGCGTGATGGAATTTGCGCTTAGGCGCCACCATCATCACTTGAGCCGGAATGGAATTCGGATGTACCATCCACTGCACAGAAAATGGGAAAGCCATCAGCCGATGCCCCTCAGTATAAAGGTGGTCAATTAGCCGACGGCTACACAATCGTTCTTCCTTACTAAACGTGAAGCCCATAACTATTTCTTGCCGGCTTCTTTCCCCTTCTTCCCCGTATTACTTTTATTTTTCTCAACGGCAGCCTGTTCCATTGCGGCGAGTTTGGCTGCTTCCTTCTCTTTCTTGGCTTTCTCAGCAGCACGGGCGGCACGGCGGGCGGCAGCCTGGGCTTTCTTCTCCTCCATGCGCTGCTTGTAGATTTCCTTGTTGGCAATGACAGGCTTTGCTTTCTTGGGAGATGTGGCGATGGTGCTCTTCACACCATGCTTCATCATCTCTCCTTTCGATGCAATAACAGCATCCTGTTCCTTGCCCATAATATAATTCTCAATGGCCATAGCCATCGAGGGGGACGACTGCGTAGGAGCACCGATAGTAAGTTTGATACCCTGCTCCTTGAGAGCAGCATGGGTAGAGGTACCAAAGGCTGCAATAGTGATGTCGCGGTCTTTGACATCGGGAAAACTCTTCACCAGACTACGCACCCCAATGGGAGAGAAAAGGGCTATGGCGTCGTAGTCTTCAAGCTTGAACTTAGTGAGATCCTTCGGAGCCGAAGTATACATCGGAGCCTTAGTGTATTTGAATTTCGCTTTGTCAAGTGCTTTGGTGTACTCTGTCTGTTTCTCGTCACTGCAAGGGAAAAGAAACTTCTCTTCACGATGTTTTCCCATCACTTCCAACAAGTCAGAGAAATACTGATTGCCGAAGAAAACCTTACGCTTGCGGTACTGGATGTAGTTCTGCAGATAGAGGGCAATGGCTTCTGTCGAGCAGAAGAACTTCATATCCTCACTGATGGTCTCACGCAATTCTTTGAGCATGCGGAAGAAGTGATCGATGGCATTCTTACTATTGAAGATGATGGCAGAATACTCACTGATGTGGATACGAGTCTTTCTAAACTCGGATGCAGGAATGCCGACTACTTCAAAAAATTTAAAAAAAGTAATGTCGACGTGATGTTTGTTGATGAGATTTCTGTAGGGCGATTTCTCCAAATCGGCAGGTGCCGGTTGCGAAATTAGTATTTTTTTAATCTTCATGATCTCGCTTGGGTATTACTCAACTTATTGGTTTACTTATCAAAAACCACTTTATGACTACTAAGACAGGTGCTATTTCCACGATGCAAAGATAGTAAAAAAGATAGAAATTGGAACCATTTGGGTGTGTTAAAAAAACTTTCATGCCTCTAACGAAGCGTATCAAAAAGGCAAAAATCAAAAAAACTAAGATAATGTAGAGCATCACCATTTTTGCTCCTGGCAGATAGAAGAAGAGAAACAACATTACAACGACAAAAATGCCTTCAAGTTGATGGTATACATAGTTGCTAGCAATGTAGAGGCTCACTCCCTGTTTGTTATCGAAAATATTGCCCAGAAATCGGAACAACCGGTTACGCAAAATATAGAACAATTCGGCTGCAGCCATTATTGCCAAATTGACCAATAATCCGGTGTCGGGCAGCAACATACTCTGTGAAAGCAGGACTATCGGAGAAACCATCAGCATTCCCATCGGAAGCCATAGATAGTTAAAGTTCAAGTTACTATCGCGCTTCAAGCGGTCAAGTGCACGAATATCCCCAGCGGCCTTCAAGAGATTCAGCATTCTGAGTTTCCTTATCCGAAAGTAAAGGCACTGCAGACCTACAATGAGCAACAAAATGAAGAAAACCCATGTCGGTGCCGACCTATTCTCACGAGGTTGGAGGGTGGTGTGATCCACCTGTAGCAAGTGGTCCGTGAACATTGATTGCCGGTATATCGTGTCGGGCATTTCATGGACTGGATATATTGAATCGGAAGGAATACCAATATTTGAGCCCTCACCTTCTGGCTGAGAATATTGCCACTGCCAGAAAGGAAGAACATTCATATCTAATGTATCGTTAGTCTGCTGAGTCATGGTAGAGTTCATTATTTTATGATTATTTTTTTGGTCACAGTGCCCTTGTCTGTGATGCCTGTAGCGAAATAGAGCCCCTCGGGTGCCCTCCATTCCACAGTCTCGTCACCCAGCAGTAACAGTGTGCCCACACAGCGTCCCAGAGCATTGGTGACATACACCGTCATCTTTTCGTGCGACAGCAGGTACACCCGTCCATTGGAGGGATTGGGGGAAACCTCTATACTCAATTCGCCACACTCGATTCTCCCGATGCCGATGCCAGTACTCAAAGGAATTGTAACCACTCGGGGTTCAAGGTTGATGCCCGTGGCGGTAACCACCAACGGAAGCGTGTCGATCGCACGCCACAACTCGATGGTAGCACGTCCCAAATCTCCGATGTCGACCACTCCTAACAATTCGTCGCCCTGCACGACGGTAATGCGGGCACCAGGTGTACATTCCACGGACACTTCTCTCTGCCCGATTTCCACACTGTCCACCACTAACATCATCGGCTGCGGCACCCCAATCCAAGGTTTCAGCGACGGGTCTCCGAGGAGGCAATAGATTTCCCAATAGTATTTGGCATAGTTTGTTCCGGAGGCCATCACCGCCATGTTACCGTTGCGCAACAACTCACCGAGGGTCGCCGTTGTACGCTCGGATCTCACAAGGCCATCGAACGCACCGGGTGCAGCGCTATCGAAGACTGGTTCGAGGCTGAAAGGATTTTTCGGCCCCACAGACCAGTAATAATCCTCAGCCCAGAGTGTCGAATTGGTGGCGCCTATCACTCCTACCGCGCCACCCACAGGCATACGCAATAGCTGCTCACCAAAGCCTGTACCGGTAAAGGTATTGCTTTGGCAGCAGTTATTCACGTAGATGGTAGGCTGAATCGCTTCTAAAGTTGCTATTGCATTGGCGTTCATCATCGGATGGCTCCATCCGTCAACAATTCCATGACCCGTATAGTTCAACAGGCAAGCACCTTGTCCGATGGCACTTGCAATGGCGGCTCCAAGGCTATCTGAGGCTGGGTTGTACCAGCAAAGAGTGTCCATCTCGGGATGCGCGCACTTCACCTCGCGCTTCAAGTAATTCACCTGACCGTTGGTTGTCGTTGGAGCAGGAGCACCATATTCGCGTCCGGCCACCAACAAAATACGTTGCAACTGAGCAGTGTCCATATCGACAAACTGCTCATAACGAAGCGTTTTCTCTACCACAATGCGCAACTCAGCAGTATCGTTCACAGGCCAGCGTCCCAACATCGTCTCTGGTAGATAGTCACCCATAAAATCGGCATAGGGAAGGTCGGTAAAGTGCGACTCTCCATTCATAGGCATGCTCCCATGGAAAGCTTCCAGTTGTTCGTGGTCGCCTACCAGAAGGATGTATTGGGGCATGGAGACATGCACGTTTGTACTGTCGAACAGAGGTCGCATCATTTCTTTCACAAGAAAACAACTGTTGGTGTCGACATAGAGTTCCTCCACTTCGAAACCTTCCTGTCGCTTCCATTGTACAAAAAGTTGAAGCCCTTCGCGGAATTGGGGACGCGACACAATGAGAAACGTTTCCTTTTTCGCCTCTTGAGCAAAAGCAGTTATGCACGGCAACAAGCACAGCATCAACGTTATATATCGTCGCAACAACATCTTTTTTATACAATGTTTCCGCTGCAAAAATACGAAAAAAATCCCATATTTTTCGAAAACATATCCATATCTCCCCCCATCGGAAGACCGGGAGAAAATATTTTTTGCCATATCGCGTTTTCTTTGTATCTTTGCAGTTTCAAAAAGAGAAGTAGAATGGCTACCGTAAAATGCTCAATTCCCAAGGGTACACGCGATTTCCTGCCTGTGGAGATGGCGCGTCGCAACTATATTTTTGACACCATCCGCTCGGTTTTTCGTGCCTTTGCTTTCGAACCCATCGAGACTCCGTCGTTGGAGAACCTCTCCACGCTAATGGGAAAATATGGCGAGGAGGGCGACAAACTGCTCTTCAAAGTGCTCAACTCGGGCAACTTCATGGAGGGGGTGGATTTCAACCAAGACTATCATAAAGTGGCACCGCAGATTTGTGATCGAGGCCTTCGCTACGACCTCACGGTGCCGTTTGCCCGCTTCGTGGTGCAACATCGCGACCAAGTGGTGTTCCCTTTCCGCCGCTACCAACTGCAACCTGTATGGCGCGCCGACCGCCCGCAGAAAGGGCGTTACCGCGAGTTCTACCAGTGTGACGCCGATATGATTGGCAGTCCCTCGCTGCTCAACGAACTGGAACTGGTGCAGATGATTGACACAGTATTCGACAAACTGGGTATCAATGTCTGTGTAAAAATCAACAACCGCAAGGTACTGGCTGGCATCGCCGAGATGATTGGAGCACCAGACAAAATGGTGGACATCACCGTAGCCATCGACAAGCTGGACAAGATAGGTCTCGACAATGTGCGTGCCGAACTTGCGGAACGAGGCCTCACAGCAGAGCAAATCAAAGCCCTCGATCCCGTGTTCTCACTCAGCGGCACTGCGGCTGAAAAGATTTCTGCCCTCGAGGAGATGTTCGCCAATGTGGAGACAGGCCTGAAAGGTGCTGCCGAGTTGAAGGAACTCTTCGCCCTTATCAACGCGGCAGGCCCGCGTTGTACAGTGGAACTCGACCTCACGCTGGCGCGTGGCCTCAACTACTATACCGGCGCCATCTTCGAGGTGAAGGCATTGGATGTGCAGATTGGCAGCATCTGCGGTGGTGGCCGCTACGACAACCTTACCGGTATCTTCGGTATGCCCGACGTGAGTGGCGTGGGCATCAGCTTCGGCGCCGACCGTATCTACGACGTGCTCACCGAACTCAACGCCTTCCCTGAAGGACTGGAACAGGCCGCCCGTGTGATGTTCATCAACTTCGGTGCCAAAGAACAGGCCGCCTGCATTGGCATCGCGGCACGACTCCGTTGCGCCGGCATCTCGACACTCATCTATCCCGATGCTGCCAAGATGAAGAAACAGATGGATTTCGCCAACCGCAAACAGGTGCCATTCGTAGCTTTTGTGGGTGAGAGCGAGATGCAAAACGGCACCGTAACCCTGAAAAACATGTCTGATGGCAGTCAACAGACAATGACCGTCGACGAGATGATTAGCCAGATGAAATGAAGCACCTACTGCTCATAGCATTGTTATTCCTGCCTCTGGGCCTCAAAGCTCAGCAAGATTCCATTGATGCTTTAGAAGCCACAGAAGCTATGGAGACCAAGGTCTCTCGACCCTCCATCGACACCGTCTACGTGCTCCGCAGCGACACTGTACGGCTCTATCGCACCGACACACTACACATCTACCATACCGACACCATCATCCGCCGCGAAGCCGACACCGCTGCCCTCAAGGCATTGCAGGAAAAGGAGGTCTTCTATCGCGAGATTCTCACGGCCAATGGTGTGGACAAGGAAAAGTTGGAAGCCGAACGCAACTATTACATCCGTGTGGTTGACTCACTAAGGTCATTAGTGCGTATTGCCGAATTGGAGAATGTTCGCAAGGAGGAGGCTAACAAATACCTCGCCGAGCGTGCCAAAGCCGCCGAGGAGCGCGTGGCTCAAGCCACAAACCGCAAGAAAAAGATACGACCCATTCAGGGTGTAGCCATGCGTTTCTACCGCACTCCCGAATGGGAAATACGTCTCAAAGCCGGTGCCACCACAGGTACCTACGACCGTTATATCAGCAACCGAAACGCGGGAAGCATCGAGTTCGACTACGTCACCGGCGCATCGGTAATGCTGTGGGACTTGACAAAATACTTCAACAAAACCCATGGTAACGACAGCAGTGCAATCCAGATCCGTGGATTTGACCAAGAATTTGCATACGACATTGGTCTTTATGTAGGCTTTGGCGGCAGCAATCTGTTCAAGAACTTCTATGTGGGTGCCAGTTTCCGTTTTGTGGATTTCTTTTATCTTACACTGGGCATGAATATTGCCGAATATCAGGTGTTGAAGAGTGGCTACAATAACAACGATATCATCGGGAACACCCTCAGCATCGACGATGTGACAGCCAAAGCCTGGCTACTGAAGCCGTTTGTATCACTAAGTATCGACCTGGATTTCCTCTCTTATATCAAGAAGTAGTCTCAGCTCCAAATGCTGAGTTTGCTGAGGAACGAGATATTCTCACGAACCGAAGACTCGATGAGTGTATCGAAGTCTTTGTCATTTTCTTTATGGAAGGCCACCTCGATGGGTAGGACATGCATGGGCAAGCCATCAGCGAGGCCACGCAGACGCGAGGCATCTTTCTCGGTGGTGACAATAATATTGTTGCTCCCTGACAGGGCAGCAAAAGTTTCCTTGATGCGGACAATATCACCAGAAGTGAAATCGTGGTGATCCTCAAAAGGAAGGTGCTGCACCTTGGTATAGCGCCGAAGCTCAGCAACCATAGGCTCAGGATGGGCGATTCCCGTAACACAGAGGACATTGTCCATACGACGCAGGTCAACAGAAGCGGCACGACCATCGAGGGTTTGCAAATCGCCGTACTTAAGGTAGGAGAAGAATACCTTCTGATAATTCTGCAAATGCAGATCGTGAAGGATATTGTGCTTTTCCACAGGGTTGAGGATGGCAGGACACTTGGTGACAATGACAATATTGGCGCGAAATCGGGACTTCTTGAACTCACGCAAGTCGCCAAAGGGCAGGATATGGTCATCATAGTAAGGATGACTATACTCCGTCAACAATATGTTGATGCTGGGCTTGATGGCACGATGCTGGAAGACATCGTCGAGGACGATGAGCTGAGGTTTCTCCTCCTGTTCCATCAGCCTTTTCACCCCCTCCACACGTTTCTCGCAAACAACCACCTGCACCTGCGGGAACTTACGGGCTATCATAGCAGGCTCGTCGCCAAGCATGTCGGCATCATGACTGCCGTCGTCGGCTTGAAATCCTTTGCTCTTACGTTTATAGCCCCTGCTCAGCATAGCAGTGGGATATCTGTCGGAGAGCTTGCGCAAGAGGTATTCCACATGCGGTGTCTTGCCAGTACCGCCAGTGGAAAGGTTCCCCACACCAATCGTAGTGATGTGGGGAGCCTCCTGTTTCTTGATACCTAACGCATAGGACAAATTGCGAAAACGCACTCCTATCCCATACCACATCGTGAACGGGAAGAGAGCATAGGAGATGTTCTTGCGGAAGGACATTTATTTATTAAAATAGCGATTCAGCAAACCTTCAAGTGCTTTACCGTGACGAGCCTCGTCGCGAGCCATCTCGTGGACGGTGTCGTGAATGGCGTCGAGGTTGAGGGCTTTAGCACGCTTGGCGAGGTCCGTCTTGCCAGCGGTGGCACCGTACTCGGCATCGACGCGCATCTTGAGATTCTCCTTGGTACTGTCAGTCAGCACTTCGCCCAGCAGCTCAGCAAACTTGGCGGCATGCTCAGCCTCCTCGAAGGCAGCTTTCTCCCAGTAGAGACCCACCTCGGGATAACCCTCGCGGTGAGCCACACGGGCCATAGCCAGGTACATGCCCACTTCTTTGCATTCGCCTTCGAAGTTGGCACGGAGATCCATCTTGATATCTTCGGGGGCATCCTTAGCCACACCAACGATATGCTCGGCGGCCCAAGTCTTGATGTCCTCTTTCACTTCCTGCATGGGTTTGCCGCAGATGGGGCATTTCTCGGGCATCTCGTCGCCTTCATAAACATAACCACACACGGGGCAGATAAACTTTTTGCTCATAATGATCTTGTTTTAGAATTAATATTTCTTTTGATTAGTCGAGCACCAGGCTGGGGGCGCTGTAGGTGCGGGCGGCGAGCTCTTGGTTAAGCATATAGAGGCTCTTGGGGTCGCTGCCGAACAGCTCCATCTTGGTAATCATGTCGCGGGCATTGGTTTCCTCCTCACCCTGCTCCTTGACGAACCAGTCGAGGAACTGCATGGTGCGGAAGTCCTTCACCTTGTAAGCGGCATCATAGATGGTGTGGATGCTGGCGGTGACATACTCCTCGTGTTCCAAACCGGCCTTCAGCACGTCCATGTCTTTCTTGAACTTCTTGTCGGGCTTGGCGATGGCGTTGAGGACAATGGGACAGTCGTTGTTCTGCATGTATTTGTAGATGAGCATGGCGTGGTCGCGCTCCTCCATGGCCTGAATCATATACCAATTGGCAAAACCGGCGAGGCCGCGTTTGTCGAAGTAGTTATTCATGTCGAGATACAGATAGCCACTGTAGAGCTCCTTGTTGATTTGCTCGTTGAGCAAGTCGGAAACTTTTTTGTTCAGCATAATGATTATTGTTTGATTGTTTGAACGCTTGATTGTTTGAGTGAATTATTGCTTCTCAAAATGAGTTTTGTCAACCGAACAGAGAGGGCAGACCCAGTCGGCAGGAAGGTCTTCGAACTTAGTTCCAGGGGCGATACCATTGTCGGGGTCACCCTTTGCGGGGTCATACTCGTACCCGCAGACATTGCAAACATACTTTTCCATAATGGTTATTGTTTTTAGGTTAATATTTCGACTGCAAAGATACGACTATTTTCTTATATGGCAAAAATATTTTGCAAAAGATTTTGCCGATGAGCAGCGAACGGCCGACAGGTTCCTTTCTTCACTCCTTCTTCATGACTTCTTTGTGCCTTCTTTGCGGCCATATCAAATACACTTGAAATTTTTACCTAAGTACCTATAAAAAATCATGCTCATGATTATGTATGAATCACGAGCATGACTAATATTTTTGCGCTTTGAAGTGACTGCTATTTTATCACCACAACCTTTCGTGCCGGACGGTCGCCGACCTTCACCATTAATTGCATTTTCCATCGGGGTTGCAGACCTTCGAGGCAGACCGGTCGAGCAGCATCACGCCCAGGGCGATGGCGGCGAGGGATTTGATGATGTGGTGTTGCATATTGGATGTGTTTTTGATAATGGGTATTATTGTTTGCTGTAATGGGTATTGTTGCGCGCCGTAATGGGTATTATCGCCGACGGTAATGGGTATTGTTGTCGATGGGATTCTTAATGTCCGAAGATGTCCGATTGTTTCAGCAGGCGGATGGTGTGGGTCTTGCCCGATGCGGTGATGAGGGGGTTCTCGTGGGCGATTTCGCGGGCCAGGGCCTGCTCGTCGGCGGTCTGCACCTCCTCGTTGGCCGTGATGGTCTTCTGGTTGACGCCGAAGGCCTCGATGCCGTTGTTGAGCGAAACAGTGTATTGTATCATGATTTCAAGCGATTACCTTATACCATCGCGAGGTTTTTTTTTGGGGGGGGGGGGCGTAACTGCCTCTATTAACGCCACTTCGTCTCTTTTATTGTACGGCACCTCGTATCGTATGCCAATCGATACCTCGTATCGTATGGTGGTCGATACCTCGTATCGTATGCCAATCGATACCTCGTATCATATGGTGGTCGATACCTCGTATCGTTTCACATGCCCTTCTAATGCTTACTTCATTACTACGATTTTTCGTGCCGGGCGGTCACCGACCTTCACCATATAGACACCCGTGGGCAGTGCCTCGTTGCGGACGCTGCGGCCGGTGATGTCGAAGATGCGTATGGGCTCGCCGTCGGTGCCTTCGACGATGACGCGGCCGTCCATAACCCATAGCCTATAATCCGTAGACTCTATGTCCTCGATGCCGTCGCAGTCTTCCTCGATGGTTTTGCCGGCCAAGGCCTGCTGGGTGCTGTAGGCGCCGCTGCAGCCGCAGGGTACATGCACGGTGGTGGCGCGCCAAAAGGCATCCTTTATCATTACGGGAGGCCGGCTTCCGCGGAAGCGCACCTCGCTCATGTTGAAGGCGGCACCACCGATGGTGTCGGGGGAACCCAAGAACTCCACATATTCGGCCTCGCCCAGAATGCCGTCGAAGGCCTTCTCACCCACGGTGCGGAGCGACGCCGGCAGCGGGGGCAGGGCGTTGAGGTTGGTGGTGTAGAACGCCTTGGGGTGAACCTCTTCGAGGCAGGAACCCAGCTGCAGGCTGGTGAGCGACATGCACAAATTGAATGCCTCGCGACCGACAATCCGCAGCGAGTCGGGCAGGACGACGGAGGTGACACCGCTCTGGCTGAAGGCTTGCCGCTCGAGGACACGCACACTGGCAGGGATGACCACCTCGCGCATGCCGGAGTTCATCATGAAGGCCTGGAGGCCGATGCGACGGAGCGTGGAGGGGAGGTTGACGCTGCAGCGGGTGGAAAGGAAGGCGGCCTCGCCGATATCGGTAAGTCCTTCGGGAAGGGTCACGGAGCTGAGAGCGGTGTTGTTGTAGAAGAGCTCGTTGGCCAGCACCTTGACTCCTGCGGGGATTTGGTAATCTCCGCTGGCGCCGACGACCAGCAGGAGGGTGTCGCCGTCGCTGCTCGTCAGGCGGCCGTCGGCGAAGGTGTAGTGGGTGTTGCCCTCGTCAACCACCACCACGAGGGAGGCCGGAGGGTTCTGGCCCACGGGGTTACCCTCGATGCGGCAGACGGAGGCCGGCAAGCGCAGGGTGTCGATGGAGAGTGGCAGGGCGCCCTCGCCAATCTCGCGGAGGCCCTGCGGCAGCACGATGGTCTGTGGGTAGCTACCGATGGCCCAAGCCTCGATGCGGCGCAGCGATGCGGGCAGGGTGAGCGTGGAGGACGGGTTGCCCGCCGGGAGGGCGATGAGGACGGTGGTGTCGGCATTGTAGAGGGAGCCATCGACCACACAGAAGGTGCTGTTGGCGCTGTCGACGGTGAACTCTAGGATGCTTGTGCTGGAGAAGGCGGCGGCGCCGATACTGCTGACGGAGGCCGGCAGGTGCATCGCGGAGAGGCGGCTGCAGCCGAAGAAGGCGGAGAATCCGATGCTGCGCAGCGAGGCGGGGAGGTCGATGGAGCTGATGCGGAGGGTGGAGAAGGCGTAGCGGCCAATCTCCTCGATGGTGGAGGGCAGCGTGACGCTCGTGGTGCTGCAGCCGTTGAAAGCGTTGTCGCCGATGCGTGTCACCGTATAGGTCGTCCCTTCGTGTTCCACCGTGGCGGGAATTACCACGGTGACGGGGTACTGGCCGCAGTCGCCGAATTCCTGGCGCGAAATAACCTCGACGGTATTCGCACCGGTGATGTTGTAGCACAGGCCGTCGTAGACGAAGCCCCTGGCGCCGAACGACTGTTGCGCTGCCGCCGTCAGCGACACCGCGCCCATGGCGAGGACGGTGAAGATTTTGTTGATGATGTGTGTCATATTGGATGTGTATTTTTGATTATGGGTATTGTTGTGCGTTGTAATGGGTATTCCCGGGGGGTGACAAATGGACGGTTTCGGCTCTGCTATTTTGCCTTCTCTAACGTGATTCTCCTCATCTCAGCATTATCCTCGAGGGCCGATACCGACAGACGCTCTTGGGTGAGCGAATCGATATGCCACGTCGGATAGAGTGAATTGTTGTCGAAGCCGAGGAAGATTGTGTCGCTCTGCACACTCCACGACTCGATGAGGTAGAAGGTGCCGTCGTCATTTTTAATCCACTCGGCCCTGTTATGAATCATTTTCTCATCGCCAGCATTGGACCGAATGTAGAGTGTGTCGTTCTCCATGAAGCAGTATCTCCATGGAAACTCATTGGTGACGATGTCTCCCGAATCCCTGTCAGTCACATGCCACATTCTGACGGGTTGCCATTCGCCGATGAGTGCCTGTTTGGTTTGTTCGTTGGCCAGCTGTGCGCTGTCGACCACGGTGTCGTTTGTCGTTGTCCCGCTCTTGCAGGCGGTCAGCATGAGGGCGCCCGTGGCGAGGATGGCGAAGATTTTGTTGATGATGTGTGTCATTGTTTTATCTTGTTTTAAAGGTTAATGTCAATCTCTGAAAACTTAGTATACTTTCTTTACTAAAGATAGTATACTTTTTTTGCCCAAGAAAGTATACTTTTTTAAGTCATTTAGTATCAGCCTGTTTCTTGTTGCGGGCGGCATCGATGGAGTCGATGTGGTCTAGGGCAGCGACGTAGGTGGCTTCCCACTGCTGGCTGCGGCTTTGCTCGTCAAGCTCGCGGGTCATACTACGCTCTCTGAGGTCCTTATAGTTCTGAAGGGTTATCTGCAACAATTCTTTTTTGATGCCTGTTTCGTAGATGGTGACGCAACGCAGGTCGGGAAAGATGTAGACTGAGACGTCGTCGGGACGGGTATCACCAGGCGCAATACTCTTGTATGGCGTTTTGCGATGGGCGCAATATAAAGTGAATTGGGGGGCGTTGCTGAGGAATAACTGTTTAGCATCGTCGGGGATGGTGGTGTCGTTCAGCAGTATGTTCCTGTCTGCCGTGAGGCCGAATAGGCTGTCGATGGCTGCCCAGCCCTCGTCAGTCTCGGCCTGGAGGAGGGTGACGGGGAGGCGCAGGGTGTCGTTGATTATCTTGTCCTGTATGTAGGTGACGCGTACGCCGGGGAGCCGCATATCAGCGAAGTGGCGGTAGACGTCGCTGCATTCGTCGTAGCTCAACGTGTGCGGGAGGAACTTCCACGCCGCCGCGCCGCCCACGAGGAGCAGGGACAAGATTATGATTATGAGCGTGCGGTGTCTCATAGTTTGGCGATGAGGGTTGTCTGTTCGATGGTTTTGATGGTTGCGGTGCGTGCTTGGGCGCTGCTGACATAATGTCCGTCGGGGTCGGGCGTTGCCGCAATGGCTATGACGGCCACCACCGCAGCGGCGCCGATGAGGGTGCGCGCAACCCTCTGGCGGCGCTCACGGCGGTGGCACCATTCGGCAAGGCCTTCAGTCATCGCCCGCATCTCGGTTTTATAGTCTTGTTGCATAGTTTCTCAGTTTGTTCATGATTCGATTTACTCGTTGGTAAATGGCATTTGTCTCTATCTTTAGCTCGGCGGCAATCTCCTCGGCGGAGTAGCCGTCGAGGCGCATACGCATGAGGCGTTGCTCGTCGGGGGTGAGGGCGGAGAAGAGGTCGTCGATGCGCTCGGCGACATCGCTGCTTTCGGCGGCGACAGTCTCTTCCATCTCGGCGGTGATGGGCTCCAGGGGCGGATGCTCGCGGCGGTAGAGGTCGACGAGGACGCTGCGTGTCACCCTCCGCACCCATACGCGCTGCTGCCATTCCGTGCGGCTGGTCATGGTGTCGAACTTGAGCCAGAGCATAATCCACACCTCCTGCACCATGTCCTCGCAACGCGGGATGTCGCCGTGGGCAAAGTCGTAGCAGACGCGCCACACCGTCTGCTGGTGCCGCCGCATAAAGGACTTGTAGTCCTCGTATCGCTGTCTGCTATGTTGCTCCATCTATAATATAAGACGTAATTTTTGACCCAAATCTTACTCAAGGTGCAAAAAAAATGAAGAAAAACTGATTTTCTTCATTTTTTTGTATCCTGTCAGCATCACAGGTGAGGCTAAAATAATAGGACGGATTCCTTATTCCACCAGCTTGAAGTCGCTGGCGGGGTGTTTGCACCAGGGGCAGATGAAGTCGGCGGGCAAAGAATCGCCTTCGTAGACGTAGCCGCAGACCTCGCAGACCCATTTCTTCTTGCCGCCTGCGGCGGGAGCGGCGGCGGGCTTGGGCTTTATGTGCTGCTGGTAGTAGGCGTAGGTGATGCTGGGGCTGTCGCTGAGCACCTTGGCCTCCATAGGCATGGCGATGAACATGGTGTGGGTGCCGAGGTCGATGCTCTTGGTGACGACACAGCTGATGACGCTGTTGATGAACTTGGGCAGATAGCGCAGGCCATTCTCCGTGCGGAGATCTGTCTCGCATTCGGCGAACTTGTCGACCGTCTTGCCACTCTGGAAGCCGAAATGCTGGAAGGGCTTCATGGTAGCTTCCTCGCTGAGCGGGCAGAGGTTGAACTTCAGCGTGCGCAGTATCATGTCGTGCGTCAGGTTCTGCTTGTTGACACAAATCATGAGTTGCAGCGGGTCGCTGGTGACCTGCTGTGCCACATTGATGATGCAGGCGTTGTCTTTCTCGCCCTGCCACGCTACGAGCACGAAGAGGCCGTAGCTGATATTAAATATTGCTTTATTGTCAATCATATATTGGTTTAAGGTTTAAAGTTTAAGGTTTAAAGTGTGGCTACCAATGCATCGGCGAGGGTGGCCAGTTGCTCCTCTTGTTCGGGCTGCATGGCGCTCTTGAGACTGAGGGTATCGCCCACGATGGTCATCTCTTTCATCTCTTCGAGGGCGGCGCGCATCAGTTTGCCACTCTGCGGAGCCCAACTACCGTTCTCGATGAGTGCCCAGATGCGACGCTGGAAGCCGTGAGCCTTCAGGTCGAGCAACAACTCCTCAATGGGGGTAAAAAGGCCGTTGTTATAGGTCGATGCGGCCAATACGATATGGCTTACGCGCCAGCATTCTGCCACCAGTTCGCTGACATGCGTACGGCTGGCATCATAGACATGAATATTTTTCACACCGCGTTGTGCCAACAGCGTGGCCATGCGCATGGCAGCGGCCTCGGTGTGACCGTAGATGCTGCCGTAGATGAGCGCTACACCTTTCTCTTCAGGCTCGTAGCGACTCCAAAGGTCGTGTTTGTTGATGAAATATTCCAAATTCTCTCTCCACACGGGACCATGCAGCGGGCATATCATCTGGATGTCAAGCGTGGCGGCCTTCTTGAGGACTGTCTGCACGGGCTGGCCGTATTTGCCGACGATATTGATGAAATAGCGGCGGGCGTCGTCAAGCCACTCAGTCTCGAAGTTCACTTCGTCGGCATAGAGATTGCCACTCAACGCGCCAAAGGTGCCAAAAGCGTCGGCACTGAAGAGAACCTTGTCGGTGGTGTCATAGGTCATCATCACCTCGGGCCAGTGAACCATGGGAGCCATCGTAAAACAGAGCGTATGACGGCCTGTTACGAGAGTATCTCCTTCTTTGACCACCTGCAGATTCTCGGGTTTGCCTCCGAAGAACTGTTCCATCATCTGTGCCGCTTTGGCAGTAGTGACAACGGTGGCCTGTGGATAGCGCAACAGCAGTGGTGCGATGAGGGCGCCATGGTCGGGTTCCATGTGGTTGACGACGAGGTAGTCCAGCTGACGCCCATTGAGTGCTGCAGCAACGTTCTCAAAGAACTGCTCGCCGACTGCGGCATCGGCGGCATCCAGCAGCACAGTCTTCTCGTCGAGCAGCAGATAACTGTTGTACGATACTCCACGAGGAATGGGATAGATATTCTCAAACAGTGCTGTGCGGCGGTCACTGACACCGACATAGATAAGATCGTTGTTGATGGGTTGGATGTTATGCATAGTGTTTGTTTTTTTCTATTAATATGTTAAATAACGTGAAAAAAAAGCCTTTAGTATTCTGTTGTGAAAAAATAAAAATGCCAGCCGAAGGATAGCCTGGAACGCCCTACGAAGACCCTACCAACTCCCTACCAACTCCCTACCAACTCCCTACCAAGTCCTACCATGGTAGGAGTTGATAAGGAGTTGGTAGGGTGTTAATAGGTTGATTGTACATATTTTATACTAATTTTTCTTCAATTGTTAAAAAAGTCGTATTTTTGCAGCATGATTGACATTGAAATATGTTGCAATTCGATAGCGTCGGCGGTGGCTGCCAAGGACGGCTGCGCCACGCGCATAGAGCTCTGCCGCGACCTGGAGTGCGGAGGGCTCACCCCTTCTGACGAAGACATCGCTTATTGTGTCCGCAAGCTCGGTTTGCGGACACATGTACTCATCCGCCCGCGAGCCGGCAATTTCTGCTACACCGAAGCCGAGCAGATGGAAATGATAGCCTCTATCAAACGTTGCAAAGCGTTGGGCGCTGCTGCCGTGGTGCTGGGATTCCTTACCGAGGAAGGCAAAATTGATGTAGAAATTACGCGCCGTATGGTGCAGTTGGCTTCACCTATGGAGGTGACCTTCCACCGTGCCTTCGACGAAGCACAGCAAGACCCCATCGAGGCTCTGTGGGACGTGGCGGCAGCACGCTGCCACCGACTGCTGACTTCCGGTCAGCGTCCCTCAGCTCCCGAGGGTAGCGATGTGATAAAAAAACTGATAGGCGTTACAGGCGTAGAGATCCTCGCCGGCGGTGGCGTAACACCGATGAATGTGCGGGAACTGGTACAAAAGACCGGCGTCCGCGAGGTTCACGGCAGTTGCAAGAAAAGCCTCGACGATGGCACCCTCGTCACCGATGCCGCTACGGTGCGACAGATGATTGACCAGACCTTGACATTATAATAATATGAAGAAGACATTGTTACTCCTCGTGGCAGTCTTGACGCTTGTCGCCTGTCACCACGAGCCGCATTTCATCACCGACAAAGATTATCGGAACGAAGTGCATCAGGATTTCGAGAATCGAGTTTCTCAATTCTCAATTCTCAATTCCCAATTAAAGCTTGACACCCTATGTCAAACCGAGCGTGAGGCCATGGAGTTCCTCTATGCTTATATGCCACTCTCCGATTTGGCCGACTATGAGCCGTCGTTCTATCTGAATCAAGTGCGCTATGCCTTTAAGGCTCGCGAGGAGATGCCGTGGGGTAAGGATGTTCCCGAGGATATCTTCCGCCACTTCGTGCTGGTGTACCGTGTGAACAACGAGAATCTCGACACCGCCCGCATGGTGTTTTACCGAGAGTTAAAAGAGCGCGTAAAAGGCATGACCATGGAGGAGGCTGCGCTGGAGGTGAATCACTGGTGCCATGAGCACGTAGCCTATCGTGCCAGCGACAGCCGCACCTCGTCACCTTTGGCCACGCTGCGTACTTCGCTGGGCCGCTGCGGTGAGGAGAGTACCTTCACCGTCACCGCCTTGCGTGCCGTAAGTATCCCTGCCCGACAGTGCTACACGCCCCGTTGGGCACACTGCGACGACAATCACGCATGGGTGGAGGTATACGTTGATGGAGAGTGGAAGTTTCTCGGGGCCTGTGAGCCCGACCCGCACCTCAACATGGGTTGGTTCTCGGTACCAAGCACCCGCTGCATGATGGTACACACCAAGGCCTTCGGTAAATATAAAGGAGACGAGGAAGTGGTGAAGCGAACAGGTATGTACAGCGAACTCAACCTGCTTTCACACTACGCCCCCACACGCCGTGTGACGGTGACTGTGCTGTGCAAAGGCAAACCGGTAGAGGGCGCACAGGTGAAGTTCAAGATATACAACTACGCTGAATATTACCCCATCGCCACGGTGCTTACCGACAAGGAGGGCAAGGCTTCGCTGACCACGGGATATGGCCACCTGCTTGTGTGGGCGACCGATGGAAACCGCTGTGCATTCGAGAAGATGTTGACCGAGGAAAATGAGATATCCCTTAATCTAACTACTGTCTACGGAGACTCTTTCGGAGGCTATGCCATGTCGGAGTTCGACATTGTCCCGCCGGTCGCCGGCGAGCCCAAGGTGGTTGCCACCGAGGAGGAGATTGCCGTCAATGCCAAGCGGCTGGCCTACGAGGATTCGCTGCGCAACGCCTACACCGCCACGTTCCACAGCAATAGTGACAATCCCTTCGTCCGCAAGAGCGAAGGCAACTATGCCGAGATAGAGAGGTTTATCGCTGCCCATCCCGACTGTGCCGACTACCTTTCTACCTTCAGTGACAAAGACCTTCGAGATATCAGTGCCGACGTGCTGGAAGCCCATTGGACAACCGGAGAAGGCGAGGTCTACAAGAAAGGATTATTGCCTGCTCGTATCAGCAACGAGATGGTGCGGCCCTACCGACAGGAGCTTGGGGAAGTCTTCAAAGGGAAGACTGCTTTCCAAATCCGCCTGTGGATGAATTACAACATCGTTGTTGACGACACCAGCAACTACTACAACTGCCCCATCTCGCCGGTGGGTGTCTATAAGATTCGCCACGCCGATGCGCACAGCCGCGACGTCTTCTTCGTGGCCGCCTGCCGCGCCGCAGGAGTGCCAGCCTACCTCGACAATGCCACGAATACAATCTACTGCTGGGATGGCGAGAGATGGGTTGTTGAGGATTTTAGGGACATTAAAGACCTTAAGGACCGCAAGCCCGCCCAGCTCACCCTCACCTACCGTGGCAAAGAGCCCGCCAAGCCCGTTTATTGGCCGCACTTCACCCTCGCCAAGATGGAGAACGGCGACCTGCGCACCTTCGACTTCGAGGACGACCCGCGAATGGCCTCTTTCCCTGCCACCATAGAGCTGGAGCCCGGCATCTACTGCCTCTCTACCGGCAACCGCTATCCCGACGGGGCCGTGCGCTCACGTATGGAGTTCTTCAAAATAAAATCAGATGAAAAGGTCACCAAGGAAATCATTATCCTGCCGCTGCTGACACGTACAGACGAGTTAGGCATCCTCGATAAAAACTTAGAGTTGTTCGACGGCATCGAATTGTGGGACTACGCCGGCAATAGCGGTATGCTTTACGTCAACCTCGGCAACTACAGCGAGCCCTCCAAACACCTCATCGTGGAGTTGAAAGGGTTACAGAAGGAGGTAAAAGCATGGGGTGGAATGACCTTCATGGTAGGTCCGAAAAACATCAACATGCCGTCATGGGGACTCGCCAACACCGATTTTGCCTTTCAAAAAGGGTTGCTGGAACAACGCATCTGTGAAGCATCCAGGCTCGACAAGGTGGAGTACCCCCTTGTCGCCCTCATCGATAAGGACGGTCATATTCTATACCACAGCACAGGCTACAAGATAGGTGTGATAGAGCAGGTACTCAAAGCTGCCAAATGAATGAGGGCCGCGCTTCGCGCGGCCCTCATTCATCCTATCCTATTTTAAATAGTCCTCATAATATTGGAACATCTTATTATATAAATGTAGGCGCTCGCGGCCGAGGACGTTGTGCTCGTGGTGGGGGTACATGAAGTAGTCCACCTGCTTGAAGTTGTTGATGCAGCGCTCGATGAACTCGGTGCTGTGCTGCGGCACCACAGTGTTGTCTTCGGCACCCTGGATGACCAGCAGGCGGCCTTCAAGGTTCTTGGCCTTGTTGAGGAGGCTGTTGGCCTCGTAGCCCTCGGGGTTCTCCTGCGGCATGTCCATATAGCGCTCGCCGTACATAATCTCGTACCACTTCCAGTCGATGACGGGGCCGCCGGCACAACCCACCTTGAAGACCTCGGGATGCGCCAGCTTCATGGTGATGGTCATGAAGCCGCCGAAGCTCCAGCCTTCCACGCCCATGCGGTCTTGGTCCACGTAGGGCAGGCTCTTGAGGAACTTGACACCCTCCATCTGGTCGGCCATCTCAATCTCGCCGAGGTGGCGGTGGGTGCAGCTCTCGAACTCGAAACCTCGGTTGTCGGTGCCGCGGTTGTCGAGGGTGAAGACCACATAGCCCTGCTGGGCAAGGAAGAGAAAGTAGAGGTTGCCGCCGCCGAGCCAGCTGTCGGTAACGAGCTGTGAGTGCGGGCCACCATAGACATAAACCAGCGTGGGGTATTTCTTGCCAGGCTCCATATTGGGGGGCGTGATGAGGCGGTAGTAGAGGTCGGTCTGGCCATCGGCAGCCTTGATGGTGCCAAGCTTTACGGTGGGCATGGCGTAGTTCTTCAGGGGGTTCTCGCAAGTGTAGAGAGGCGTCCGGAACCAAGTATGCTCATTGCCGCTGATGCAGGTATAGTAGGCGGCGCCAGGATTGTCCACGGAGCTGAAAATGTCAATCATACGGGTGCCTGCGTCATTGATGACAACCGAATGTGTTCCCTCGGGGTGATGCATCTGAAGAAGATTCTGCATATAACCTTTCTTCAGGTTCACTCTGTATACTCCACGTCCGGCGAGATTGTCCTTGTTGGCATAGATGAAGATATTCTCGCCCTTCTTGTCGAACTGGATGAAGCCCTCGACCTCGTACTCGCCTTTGGTCATCTGCTTCACCAGCGTGCCGTCGATATTATAAAGATAAAGATGCTTGTAGCCGTCGCGCATAGAAAACCAGAGGAACTGGTCGCCCTTGGGGGTAAAGATCATGGGCTCGCAGGGCTCGACATAGCGGGGGTTGGTCTCCTCAAAGAGCACCTTCACCAGCTGGCCGCTGACGGCGTCGTACTGCTCCAGCCACATGTGGTTCTGCTCGCGGTTCAACTTGGCAATAAAGACATATTTCTCGTCAGGACTCCAAGCGATATTGGTGAGGTACATCTCGCGCTCATGGACGGTAGTGTCCTTGCGAGTATTCAGATAGACAAGTTTCTCGCTCTTTGTGTCCCACACGCCCACGGTCACCTCGTGACTCTTCATGCCGGCCATGGGGTACTTGATGGGCTTGGGCTCGGCCTCGCGAGCCTTGGTGTTCACCAGCGGATAGTCCACCACCATGCTCTGGTCCATACGGTAGAAGGCCAGTTTGCTCTCCTTGGGCGACCAAAATAGACCGCCTTCAATACCAAACTCGTTGCGGTGTACGCTCTCGCCGAGGACGATATTGTAGCCGTCGCCTTTCTCGACGAACTTGCCGTCGACATAGAGGCTACCCTCTTTTTTCTCCACACGTTCCTTCTTCTCGGGGCGCACAATGCCGAGGAACTGTTCCTTCTCGGAAGCAGTCATGGCACGTTCATTCTTGCCGTCAAAGAGCATGTAGGTGGTGTCCTTGAGGTACATCACCTTGTCAGTGCCAGGAACGAAAGTGAATCCGCGCATCTCGCGCTGCGGATAGAGACCGCGGTCCATCAGTTGGTCCCACTGCAATAATTTCTTTTCTTGACCAAAAACGGTGCCTACACACAGCAGCACCGCTGCGAACATAAATATTCTTTTCATGGATAAACGTTAATTATCAACAAATGGCTCGTTAATTAACATGAATTAATTCTTGGAAATTAATGAACCAATTCACGGCAATTGACGTAAGAAATCAGTATTTGCGCCAACGGCGAAAGCGAAGGCTGAAGACACCGAAAAAGGCCTCCTTGAAGATTTTCATGCTCATCTTGCTCACGCCCAGCACTCGGTCGGTAAAGACGATGGGGACCTCGTAAACCTTGAATCCCAGTCGCGTGGCGGTGTACTTCATCTCTATCTGGAAAGCATAGCCAACAAACTTCACCTTGTCGAACTTCACCTTCTCCAATACGCGACGGCTCCAGCAGACAAAGCCGGCAGTGGAATCCGCCACCTTCATACCAGTAATCAAACGCACATATTTCGAGGCATAATAGGACATCATAAGACGACCCATCGGCCAGTTGACAACACTAATTTTGCCACCTACATAGCGCGATCCGACCACCACGTCGCCCTTGCCAGAGGCGCAAGCATCGTAGAGGCGCACCAAGTCGTCAGGATTATGGCTAAAATCAGCATCCATCTCAATCATATAGTCATAGCCGTGCTCGTTCCCCCAACGCATGCCGTCGAGGTAGGCGGTGCCGAGGCCCAGCTTGCCTTTGCGCTCCACGATAAAGAGGCGATTGGGAAACTCCTGCATCAGACGCTTCACGATGTCGGCAGTGCCGTCGGGCGAATTATCCTCAATGATGAGCATATCAAACTCTTTCGGGAGCGAAAAAACTTTGCGGATGATAGCTTCAATATTCTCCTTCTCGTTGTAAGTAGGGGTGATAACCAGTGTGTCAGACATATCTAATCAGTTTTAATCGAACTGCAAAGATACAACTTTTTTTTTACATGGAAACAATAAAATACGAAAAACATATAAAATAAAAAAAACTTTTGGTATGTTATTTTTTTTTCCTATCTTTGCACTTTCAAAAAGTAATAATCTTTTAACAAAAAATAACCGTTATGTCAAAACTCCTTCTTTTAGGCGACGAGGCTATTGCACAGGCATTTATCGATGCCGGCGGTAGCGCCATCAACAGCTACCCGGGCACCCCGTCGACCCAGATTACCGAATACGTGATGAAGAGTAAACAGGCCAAGGAACAGGGTGTGGTGGCCAACTGGTGTGCCAACGAGAAGACCGCCCTCGAGGCCTCCATCGGTGTAGCCTACAGCGGCAAGCGCGCTATGACCTGCATGAAGCACGTGGGTCTCAATGTCTGTGGCGACCCCTTCATGAACGCCTCCATCATCGGCACCAAGGGCGTCATTATCGTGGTGGCCGACGACCCCAGCATGTTCTCCTCGCAGGACGAGCAGGACAGCCGTTACTATGGCCACTGGGCCATGATTCCCATGCTCGAGCCTAGCAACCAGCAGGAGGCCTACGACATGGTCTTCTTCGGCTATGAACTCAGTGAGCAGATGGGCACCCCCATCCTGATGCGCATCCCCACCCGCTTGGCCCACAGCCGCGCCGGCGTCGAGCGCAAGCCCGTCCGCGCTCAGAACCCCCTCAGCAGCCCCAGCGACCCCAAGAGCTATGTGCTGCTGCCCGTCAACGCCAAGCGCCTCTACCGCGACCTCATCGACAAACAGCCTGCTTTCACCAAGAGCAGCGAGGAGAGCGGCTTCAACCAGTATATCCCTGGCACCGACAAGAAACGCGGTATCATCACCACCGGCATCGCCTTCAACTACCTGCAGGAGAACTTTCCTAATGGCAAATGCCCTTATCCCGTGGTAAAGATTACCCAGTATCCGCTGCCCTACAACATGCTCAACAAACTCTATGACGAGGTTGACGAGATTCTCGTGCTCGAGGATGGTCAACCCTTCGTCGAGGAGCATATCAAAGGCTTCCTCGGCAAAGGCAAACCCGTGCACGGCCGCTTGGATGAGACTATCCGCCGCGACGGTGAGCTCAACGCCGAGAAGGTCGCCATCGCCCTGGGCAACCCCATGCCCAAGGGTCCCGCAGTGCCCGAGGTGGTCACCAACCGTCCTCCCGCCCTCTGCGTCGGCTGCCCCCACATCGACAGCTACCAGGCTGTTGTCGACGTGATGAAGAAATACCCCAACGGCCGCGTCTTCGGTGACATCGGATGCTACACTCTCGGATTCAACATGGGTGCCATCGACACCACCGTCTGTATGGGTGCCAGCGTCACCATGGCCAAGGGTGCCGCCGAGATGGGCATCTTCCCCGCCATCGGCGTCATCGGCGACGGTACCTTCGGCCACAGCGGCATGACCGGTCTGCTCGACTGCGTCAACGAGAAAGCCAACGTCATCATCATGATTCTCGACAACGACATCACGGCTATGACCGGTGGCCAGCCCTCGAGCGCCAACCAGAAGCTCTTCAACATCTGCAAGGGCCTCGGCGTCGACCCCGACCACATCCGCACCATCGTGCCGCTGCCAAAGAACCACGACGAGTTCATGAAGATTCTCGAAGAAGAGATTGCCTACAACGGCGTCAGCGTCATCATCCCGCAGCGCGTCTGCATCGTGGAGAACAAGAAACGTATTGCAGCAAATAAATAAGAAAGGAAAAGAACAATGAAAAAAGACATCATACTTTGCGGCGTAGGCGGCGACGGCATCGTCTCCGTGGCCAAAATCATCAGCGACGCCGCCTTGAACCTGGGCATGAACGTCAAGCAGAGCGAGATTCACGGTATGAGCCAACGCGGTGGCTCGGTATTCAGCCACCTTCGCATCAGCTCGGAACCCATCTTCGCTGACGTCATCCCCGAAGGCAAAGCCGACATCATCCTCAGTTCGGAACCCATGGAAGCCCTGCGCTACCTGCCCTTCCTGGCTCCCGACGGCGTGGTCATCACCAACAGCGATCCCTTCATCAATATCAAGAACTATCCTGACATGGAGAAGGTCAATGCCGAGCTGGCCAAGCTGAAGAAGTGCGTCAGCTTCAACGCCAACGCCATCGCCAAGGAGCTCAACGCCCGTGGCAACATGGTGCTGCTTGGTGCTGCTGCCCCCTACCTCGAGCTTCCGTTTGAGGAACTGGAGAAGGCCATCAAAGCCATCTTCGGCCGCAAGGGCGACGCCGTGGTGGAGACCAACATCAAAGCCATCCGCGCCGGCCGCGACGCCAAGTAAAAAAGTCAAATTCGGCATAAAATGATAGCCTTGCGGCAGCAGTCAGCTGCCGCAAGGCTCTTTTTATTTCAAAACATAATACACTATAAATCAATAAACAATAATTAATTATTAATTATTAATTCAAAAAATTTTTGCCAGTTCGGAAAATCTTCGTACTTTTGCACCCGCTTTCGAGCGATAGATGGTGGGCGTAGTTCAGCTGGTTAGAGCGCCAGATTGTGGATCTGGAGGTCGTGGGTTCGAGCCCCACCTCCCACCCTGAAGAGAGATCGACAAACGGTCTCTCTTTCTTTATTCTCATAGCTACTATAAATTATACTTCCGAAGTTCGGCTTCCTATGCCACCGACCACGGTTCGACTAACGAGCCAAAAAATGGAAAAATGACGCCCACTTAACTTCGTTTCATTCGAAAAATCTGCTGTCCTATAAAAATTTTATATTTTGCAATCTACTGAAAATCAGTTCTAAGTTTTCAATTTTCAATTTTCAATTAAAAAAAGTTTTGCCAGTATCAAAAATGTTCGTACTTTTGCACCCGCTTTCGAGAGAGAAAGTAAGTCTGAAAAGACGGTTTGGTCCGGTAGTTCAGTTT
>Ga0310786_10002472_pt1 | contig 28203 bp, 39 predicted proteins | sample AusTroGonzalo_MG_FD_203881 | JGI IMG/M metagenome (GOLD analysis project Ga0310786, IMG submission 203881) | Bovine rumen microbial communities from tropical cattle in Woodstock, Queensland, Australia - Gonzalo_03 (v2) (version 2) | ecosystem: Host-associated > Mammals > Digestive system >...
TTATATGCGTTCATTACAGCACAGTACAAAACGTTTGCTCTGTCCTGCTCAGGCAGTTCGTTTATTAAATCTAACTGTTCTTTGAAAATTCTACAAGCGACGTTCTTTGTTTCCATTGTCCGTATTCCTTACAATATCAAGTTTAGCAAATTCCCAATACTTCGAAATAATCGTTAAATAGCCTTGTGGCATATTTATATCCAAAAGCTCTGCTTTCATTCTTTCGTATTGTCGATTAAAAATTCTTTCTACTTCTTTCTCTCTGTTTTCTTCCATTGTCCGTGTTCCATAAAATTTTAAATCGTAATAAATAATATTTCATAAAAAAAAATTAAAAAAAGTCAAATTTTCAAGTTATCAAACATTTTTTATCTGCTTAAAAAACTTGTCGACATCATCGACGCTTTGAGCAACAATGTAATGATGACCTGGCAAAGACTGAACTTTTTTTTGAAATTCTTTTTGCTCTTCGCTCTGCTTACCACCTTCATCATCAACAATCATCTTGCCTGTCTTAAAGCTAATTGTATATGTTTTGGGACGCTTGACTTCTATGCAAACAGTACCGTTTGGAATCCAAACAATCAAATCGGAAATTCCTGATTGTCTGCCCATTGCCTTGTATATACTACGCATCTTAACACTTGACACGTTTATACCTGCATCTGGTGCTGTAAACAAATATCCTTTAGCTCTCAAATACCTTACGATTGCAATCTGAACGGGTTGCTCTGGTCTTCTCATTTTAATTCCTTATCAAAACAAGCTCGGTTATTTCCCAATCTCCTGTTAAAAAGTCGGTGCCATTTATGTTTGCAACACCATAAACACGAACATACTTTTCGTATGGGTCACGACGGTATAGCCTAAATAAACATCCATCTATTATCGAATAATATCTTTTTTTGCAACGGCATACTTTACCTTGTCTTAAAGCCTTTATAGCTTCCTCTATCTTCATGACTAAACTCCTTTACAAAAAAAGGCATCGGATTACTCCGACACCTTTTCATTTTCTTCTTCTGGTGCTTCTTGAGCCTTTTCTTCTTCAAGGGGTAAAGCATCATACTTATCACCACTATCCTCAAAGACAGAAACATCGAGAGGATTTTTTCTATAATCTTCATCATCAATTTCGATAGCCTGTCTTAATTCAGGGCTTTGCGGTATCCATTTCGCAAGGCGCTTAAATACAGTTTTCTTAGCCATTTCGTCGTAATCTGTATTCCACGGACATTTAATGCCTTTGTTTTCAAAGTTCTTCCAAGCGGCTGAGCGTTTCTTAATTTCTTCAATTTCATCTCTGCTCATTACTTCATAACGCTTTGTGCCATCCTTGAAGGTTACAATAGCGTAATAAGCATAAGCATCACCTCTTGCCTCTCGGTAGTTGATTTTGTGTTTTTCGATTGTGCCGATATTATACTCAAACTCGTCCTTATCACAAACTTTGTCCGCAAAGATGTTTGAAACAAAATTCGACCGCATGGCAAGCTCGACAATACCTTTGTAGTCGATGATTAAATTAACCTCGTTTTTGTAAGGTATCAAATAGGCCCTACGGTTATCTGGCTCGATTCCGAGTTCGGCGCATGTCTTTAATGCTTGAACCAACGAAACCCTGCCTTCTTTAGTTAAAAGAGCATCTAAAAGCTTTCTATTACCTTTAAGACAAGACAAAGCCACCATAGCAAACCTCTCAGGCGTGCAAATCTTTGGTAAAACATCTTTCCAACTTGACTTCGCCTTATCAACGAAGTCGTTTGCGATGGCCACCTTTTCTTGAAAAGTTAGCTCTTTCTTTTCCTCTTGTTTAACAATTTCATTTGACATTTTTTTACCTTTCTGTTAAAATTAAAAATTTCCCCTGTCGATAAACCAATTAGAATACCGCATTTCAACTCTGTTAGGATATGCCGCCCAAATGTTTTTATCAAGAGTTTGTTTGTACTTATCCAACTTATCTTTTACTTCAAACATGTGGTGGGTAACAATATCATGCGCAACGCCTTGAGTTTCATACTCAACATTGCAGACTGCAATAATGTCTTCTTCTCCTTCTTTGTTTGATTGTATGATAAAAACAAACTCAACAGGGTCCTCGCCGTATTTTTCTTTAACGGCACGGCAATAAAAGTCAGCTTGCAAAGGATATTGCAGTTTTTGAGGCCAATTAACAACACTTTCAATATCACTTGATGTCTTATAGTCGACAACAACAATTCCATGCTTGGTGCGCTTTATAACATCCATTTTACACTTACAAGGAAGTCCTGTTTCCTTATCGGTCCAAAAATATGGCATCTCTGCAGTTGCACCATCTAAAATAACGCTTGCGAGAGGGTGTTCTTTGAGCTTTTGAATCATTTTACAAGCATGAGCATATTCATCAGGGCTAACGATTGATTTGTCAGGATTGAAAATCTTTGCTTCTTCATACTTCTTGTTTGCCCTAGATTTTCCAAAGTCTGCGACAACAAATGTTTCGCTAAACATGTTAGGCTCAAGAAGTAAACAATGACAAAGCTTTCCAAAAACCAAGGCATCGGATTCCTTTTCTTGCTCTCTGTTTGGATTGAAAGGAGTCTGCTTCCAAAACCAATAAGCACCTTTATCATAAGCTTTTATTTGGCTTGCAGAAATAGCAGGTGCCGAGAAATACTCGGCATCTGTCATCTTTTCTATTTGTTTCGTTTCCATGTCATAACCCCAACGCTTTTGAGTATGTATCAAGCAGATATTCTTCTTCTTGCCTCTCGGCTTCGCTTTTCTTGCGAAGTTTAATGATTTCACGCATAATCTTTGTGTCATAACCAGCACTTCTCGCCTCGGCATAGATTTCACGGATGTCGGTAGCAAGTTCTTTCTTGTCTGCTTCCAACTTTTCAATTCGTTCAATCAACGATTGAAGCCTTTGGTCTTTATTTTCTTCCATTAGTTTTCTCCTTCTTCTAAGTTGTCTTCAAGTTCTGAACCATCTGTTTGCTTCACTATATCAAACTTCTCGTTAATGTAGTAAACGCCGTTATCGTAGTTTTGGCAATCAAGACATCTAACAATACCAATTCCTACAGACAGGCAGTTTTCGCCTTCCGATGAAAATTCATCACAGATGATTTGGCACAACCTTGCCCAGCAGTATTGAGGGTCACTATCTACACCCCTAATACCTCTCTGTTTAGCAATTTGCAAAAATTCTTCAACGCTTTCTTTTCCACCGCACCAATGTAGGTATATACCGATGCGTCTGTTTCTGTTTTCTTTAGTGGTATCGTGAGCCACTATAACTGCTCTATTTCCCATGATTTTTACCTTTCAAAGTATGTTAAAATTAAATTTACACCACAAACGTATATCATTTTTTACATACTGTCAAGTTCTTTTTTTCATATTTTGCAAAAAATTTACAAAAAAATGAGGGGACGTAAGCCCCCTCACAAATTAACATATCGAAAGGTAGAAATAACGAAAAAATCATTATTACATTTTTCATTATACACAATTTTTTGCATTTGTAAAGTTTTTTATTGAAAAATATTTTTTTCTTGTGTATATTGATAATTGCATAAGATAAAATATTTCATATACGTTCCTAAAAAGGCACCCCTGTAAAGAGGTGCCTTTTTTATAAAAATGCCCCTCAGCTCAGTTAAGAGAAAGGGGCTAATCTATCGCAAGACCTCAGCTATGAAGCACGTGGAAGCTTAGGTTATGTCTTGCTCGGCTTCTATCTTAAGACTTTTATATATTATTTGTTTTTTTCTGAATTGTCAACACTTAATTTCAAAGCCGTGTTATATTTTGACTTATATTCCTGAAAACAAGCATAAATGTCCCGATTCGTTTTAACCGTCCGATGACAATATATCGGGTCTAACGGATAGTATCTGTATTCGACTTTAGTCTGCACGCAACCGCTTAAGAATATAATCAGCAGGAACCACGTCAAGGTTATCAGTAGTGTCAATAATAAGCTCCTCTCTGAACTCTTGCACTTCTTTTTCGGCTTGTTTGTTGGCTTCATTTATCTTCTCCATTTCTTTAATAAATTCGTTCTTTTTTTCGACTTCAATTTTAAGGTCGTTTTTTTGGCTTTCTAGCGTGTTTATTTTTTTTAAGGTATAAGATAATACAAAAACAAGAATCACGCACACAATGCTTAAAATACCGATGATTTTACCACTCATTTTATCCTCACATGTATTTTTCACAAAAAGACTTAAGAGCATTAACTCTTCTGCCCCAACCGTTGCCAAAATATTTCCAACCATTAAGATTTTGCAAATAATCCAGGCGATACTGAATAAATTTTTCAAAAACATACTTCGTCGGTATCCTGTTGCAAGCACCGATTGTCTGATTTCCCATGACACCGTCAACGGTGACGCCTAACGCTCGTTGAAGGTATCTTATCGCACGTTTCGTTCCACTATTAACGGCGAAATCAAACAATGCCATAGAAAGAGCGTCAGGAATGAATGCACATTTACACCTATCCCAATAATCACGTTTATAGATTTCTTTTGCCTGTTCAATAGTCAGGTTTGCAATATCTAAATCAGGATATGCTTTTTTTGAAATGCCATATTTCGTTTCGCCGCCTTTATCGTTTGGGTTATTTACATAACCACCTTCAAAACCAAGAGTGATATTTATGGAAGTATCCCAAACGAACTCGGTCATTTCAATTTTCCTTCTTTCAAAACAATGTTACCGCCTATTTTACCGTCCAAGTCCCATTACTATAATCGTATGCTGTATGTGAAGGTATAGACACCGTGCCAAGCAATCTTTGAGGAACTTGATTATATCCACAACCGAATGTAATAGGACCTGACAAGATTGTTCTATTTGATTGAAGCTCGGCATAAGAAGGCTCTGTAAGGTGTTCCATTGCAAATAACCCATATATATATTGTCCATCAATTTCTTCAAAATGAATTGTTGCATCCATCCATGTTCCTGTCGTGGCTGTATAATCTGTAATCGTAATTGTTCCAATCTCACCATCAGCATCATAGAGCTTTGCAAAGAAGTTGTTGTTTTCATCAATACCTAACACAAAACCATCAGATTGCGCAAAGATTTGTTGAACCCCCGTTGATGTTATACCAAAAGTGCCATATACTGTCCACCAATGATTACCAGGATTGAATGAGCTTGTCTGCATCAAATAATTACTTGTTGAAAATCCTGAAATCGTATTAGTCGAAATCGTTGGACTTCCAATAATCATATTATCAACTTCATCTTCCAAGTCCCAATCCACAAGATTATCTTCATCTTCCCAATCATCTGTCATAGCTATCTCTGTATAAACCATTGATGTATATATTGAGCCATTCAACGGATTTGTCATCTCATGACTTCCATAAGACACATTAGGCGTCAACACAACTGCATCATCGAAGTTTTCTGTAAAGCAATTTAATGTTACGGCCGAACCATCATCAACAAAGTTATATGTTACGCCAGGCAATGTCTCAGATGTTCCTGCGCCACTTGTATAAGGATTCCACCAATAAACAGAATCATCGGCTTTAATATAAGTTTCACCTAAATCATATAATGAAGAAACAGTATAATTCATACGACCCAAAGACCATCTTGGATTATTAGCACATGTTGCTAAAGCAGGAACACCCGTAACATTTATAGGGCCATTCCAATTTGAACCATCTAAAGACCAATAAGCCGTGCATGAACTTGTTGTAATTATAACTTTAACCCAATACCATGTGTCAAAACTCCAATCGCTTTGACTAATGATGGTCGTATTATTAGCATTCAATGTTCTTATGGTCATACCATTCCAGCTAGCTGTCAAAATAAGTGGTGCTGAAGAATCCGTAACACTTGTCCCAAAAAATTTAGCTTTACCACCAACGATGTCATTTTGCGTTGTAGACTTAAACTTTGTGCATATTTCAAGGCTTGAAGAAGGCGTTGAAAGTGCACTTCCATAAGCTTTATAAACATAGTCGAGTAGGTTTGCATCACCAGACACAGTAGCAATCTTTGTTGTATCATCAATCGTAACAGAACCATTTGTAGAAAAATCTCGAACATCAACTGTCGGGACTACATTAAGATAACTGTGTTTTATAGGCATCAAGCAAAACCTTGAGGTGCTTAAAGTAGAATTATACTCATATCCCCATGGCAATGCTGTTAAACCAAAATCTGTTATATCTGCTGTTTGATAACCTTGCGTATATTGTTCGGATAATCCATTATATGTTGTCATTGATAAAGACACAGATGTATCTTGACTATAAGTTTGATTGTCCGCTACATAATCAAACTTCCCATTAGCTCTAGCCCTTATCTGGTAGGGCAAACCTTTGCATAGACTTAATTCTTTTGTAGTGCTCATTTATTTTACTCCGCTGTAATATCTGCGCCATCCGCGTCAACCGTTATAGTTATTGTTACTTGTTCAGGCAAAACAGTTTTTACCTCTCCGCTCGCCCCATCTGCAATAGCGCTTTCGGCGAAACCCGAAAGAGAAGTTGAACTTATATTTGCAAACAAGATAATGCTCCATCCGCCTGAAACTTTTTCAAGCCAAACCTTGTCGCCCAAAGCAATATTCGAGCCTGTATTATTTGTTGCCGTCACAATATCAGCCGTTTGGCAATTAACATAAGCAGATGCGTATTGTGTCACGTTATATGTGCCGTTTGACGTAATGTTAAGAGTTCCCGTTGAGGGGTTAGGCACATTTACAACAACAGTATCAAAGCCTTGCAACCCAAGACTTGATGCCGATACTGTTTTGTTAGTGGTAATTGTAACGGGGCCAAGCGGCAAAGCGACTGTAGCCTTACCTATACCTGTATAACCTTCAGATGCCGTATATATACCATTTGCGGTGATAGTTATGTCTTCATTGATTATTTGGGTGCCACCACCAGCTTCTTTTATTGAGGGGCCAGAGAAAATTATATTCCTTGACGCACTTTGAACAAACGAAACACCTACATCTGAGTTGATAGATATTTTATTTGACATTTTTAACCTTCCTTTGAAATGTTTATCTCTGTAGTTTCATTGTAAGCCTTTATGTACAAAGTTTGAATCCCTTTAGAGTAGACTAAAGCATCGCCAGAATACACAATATTACCAGCAAGGCTATCAGGCACAGAAGAAGATTCAAGAGCCAAAAAAGGTTGAGGCCCTCTGTTCTGAATAAAATATTTAACATCTTCTTCGACATCTATTATGTCTGACAAAGCAATCCAATCTGTTGTTAATGTTTCGAATGCGACTTGCATTTTTTATCTCCTTTTTATTATTACTCCTGTTTCGTTTTCAATTTTTTTTAAGGTAAACTGAGTTAACACCTTAAACACCTTGTTTCCTGTAATGCGGTAGCAATTCTCTAATATCGAATAAAGCTCTATACCGCAGATAATCGTTGCGCAGATTTTAGCTAATCCAAGGTCAACAACAACAAGCATATCTTTGTCGATTGCATGCACAAGCACTATTACCATACAATACATCAAGAGCTTTTTAATAGTCCTAGAAAGCTTGTTTGAAGTGATTATTTTTCGTTCTTTAATACTTGCAGAAATTCCCGTCACAAAGTCACAAGCAACGAATATAAAGAACCATAATATAAGCACCCATAATGGCTCAAAAAAAGCCATAACGCTTGTGATTGAATAAGCAAACGCTTTGTTTATATCAAATACTTCATGCATCTTGCGACCTTATCGTTTTGATTAAGTTGCCTTGGTAGTAGATTCTGCAAACACCCTTGTCATCTACCGATACAGAATAATCGGAAGATATTTTGCTAGAGAAACTATAACCAGGAGCCGAAATAGGCCAACCCCACATTGTTGCGGATTCATTTCTAACAAATCTAATGGATTTATATTGCGGAATATCCCACTCAAGACCTGTTACGTTATCAACGGCTTTTGCAGGAATCCATGTGTTAATAGGTCCTACAGCAGAACTCCAGCCGTTATAATAGCCTGAGTTATAATCAAGAGGATAATTTCCACTAACCCACGTTGCCGATGAAATTTGGGCGTCTGTCGGGGCCAAATTTACATTATCATTATAGAAAGAGAACGGTATTGCTTTGGCCGCCCCATCTGAGCGGATAAGACAAAGGCATCTGATAGGATATTGAACACCGTTTCCGTCTACGAAACCTGAAGGGTGGCTACCGTCTTCGTGTCCAGGCACATAGCTCATTCCTGCCGAAACCAAATAAAGTTTAGGCCTTTTATCGGTCTGCATTAAAAGTTCTTCTGAAAAAAACATTCCTTTGTTCTCCTTATTTTTATTGAGCTTGCGATATGCTAAGCTGACCAACCACCCAAGAAGACAAATTAAAGTCGTAATCATAATATAAAACATAGTTCCCTGCATCTGATTCTGGCTCCTTTCCATTATAAAACATTGTTGTTCCCCAATCTATAGTGGGAGTTCCGATTATCTCACAATAGATTTTAATTTGATTTTCGACTCCTGCTTGAGGCGTCGGAAGTGTAAAAGTTGTATTTTGCGAAATCGTTATTTTGTTGACGCTGTTAATCTTCGGCGTTGCTGTTCCATCTGTGAGCGTATACATCAAAAATTGATTGACAAGGTATATTTCCCAATATGTGTTGCTTGTATCGTTCACGGGGTTATATGCTGTTGTCGAGGGTCCTGTTGCCTGTAATGCGTTATAGACGTTTCCGTCCGTGCCTAGACATTTAGAGCCTGCTTCATAGTCCGTAAGAGCAGACCACGGCACAAAGCCATATTTCTCGATGTATGATGTGATTTTCGAATATTCATACAAAGCCTGATTGAACTTTGAAGAATCTACAATCTCTTTATAAGCGAATCCTTTGTTTGCCTCTGCTTTTGACATCCCTATGTCACGATAGCTTGCACCTGTAACTGGTGTATCAGGTATTGTAGTATTTGCGGTTTCTGCAAAGACGCCTGTGATTGTCGTATCTCTTTCGGGTATTGTCATTTATCTAAGACTCCTCTATAACGCTATTTATATTTGTTGTCGCAGGATATGCGATTTTATAATCGTTATCCGTCAATCTCGTATTTTGATTATACGTTATCAAATATTTATTTGTCAACGATATATTTTTACTAACATAAATATCGGCTTCCATTGCATCAGAACGCTCGATTCCGATTGTTTCGCCAAGACCATCATAGACTGCATTTTTAATTTCGGGATTCGATGAATACAAATTGTGATTTTGCAAAATCTTTAACCATATCCATTTGCGCAAAGTGTCATCATCCATTTCTTCTTCGGAAGCCTGAAGCGCATTTTTTACCCACCAATGCCCGTTATCAGGTGAAACACCATCTAAATCGGGTGCGAACCAATAGTCTTCATCGTAATTGTAGCCTGTTCTGCTTTGACCTACAATTCTACCGATTGCATCAAGGTTTTCACCTTCTGCGGTTGCTACCGTTCTCATTCTCATTAAATCGGTTATGGCTGTTGATAATTCTTGAACTTCACTTGTGAAAGCATTTAGCAAAAGCTTCAAAACTTTGCTATTGTAAAACTGCGAAAGCATCCGAGATTCGGCGGTTTTCTGCAAATCGAAAGTAACGCTTGAGAAGTCAATATTTGCTATTGCCATTACGCACCCCCGTCGATTGTGATTGTAATGTTATCAGCAGTAAATTCAGCAATTTCATTCCATGCAATCTCGATGTCTTCATCATCAAGGGTGTCTGCGTCTGTTCCTATTAAGATAGAGTTTACCTTAAATCCAGGAACGCTGTTTATCGGCGTATAAAGCCTTGAGATAACGACATCAGCTCCAGGCGGAAACCCCGCAAGGCCTTGTTGGTCATATTTAGCATATTCAATGATTGCTTCTTTAATTTGAGTTTGAGCATTCCACGGGTAAACAGAGGCGTCCGTGACGGTTATATCTATACTCATATAAATCGGCACTTCTGTCGGTCTGTAAAAGTCGATAGTCTGCGTATCTCCGAGCGGTCCATTGTAAACAATCGGGTTAGGCAAGTTGCCCTGAAAGTTATCAAGAGAACCTGCTTTTAATCTCAACACGTTTGCAATATCTTCATCAGTTCCACCGACAACAACGGGGGCCATTGTTTTGGCCGTAATTCCCCTTGCGTCCGTTGTCATGCCGCTGTTGACATAAAGCCTTGCAAATGTTACGCCTGATAATCCGATAAGGCCTGCGATGATTGCATCAACCTGACGGTATGAGGTAGCAGAAGTTGCTCTTTGCTGTTTAACGTGAAGTTGTGTGTCTGTATCGGCGTTTGTGCCTACAGATGTCGGAACGCCATTTGTCGCAGAACTCCAACCAAATATCGGCGTTTGAATAGATATGATTTCTCCTGCTTCAGGTTCATTGGGTCCTGTTTCTGTACAAATAGCATTTACGATAACAGACCCGTTTGACCCTATCGTTGCGCTTGTAACCGTCTGATAAACTTGAGAGCCATCCATTGAGGATATACGGGAGCCTTGAGGTACAACGATGCCAGGCGTGCCTGATAAAGTCATAGGAATTTCTGTATAAGAACCATAGCTCGGCGTAATTCCGTTTATCTGAACAAGACCTCTTAATGCCGCACCTGATGAATAAAGAGGGTCATACTGAACACTTGCTAAATATGCTTGTTGCCAAACAACAGACAATTCTTCCGCAATAATAGAAGCGAACTGCATGAGCAATCCGTCTGCCGTTTCGTTTACGAAAGGATATTCGCCCGTATCAGGGTCCGAGATTGATTTAATTTTGTTTGTGAGGCTATCTAATACATCAGCTAACCTTTTAGGCTTAAATCCTGTGCTTGTCATTCCAAAAGACATTGTTTATAACTCCTCATTAACTTGATAGATTTTTGAGTTGACTTTTATTTTTGCATAGACAGATACCATTCTTGTTGAGTGGTCTATAATCAAATTGATTTCTTCACAATCTGTCACGCCTTCTGTGTTTACTATCTCACTTCGCAAGATAAGCTTTGCATATTCATAATCGTTGGAGCCGAGCATTTGGCCATTAAAATAGGGTATGCCTGCAGTATAATATAAGAACCATTCTCCAAACATACGGCGAAGTCTTATTTTTACCCTTTGCAAAATTTCATCGTCTCCTTTGGCCCAAACGATTTTACCGTCCTTGTAGGCAAGGTCGTTTGTCTTATCACTTATAGGTAAATCTACATATCCACTCATGCTACAACAATTCCCGTGTTTGAAGTTCCGCTCTCAACACCGCCGTGGACGTGAGTATCGAAGTTTTTATTGTTAATCATTACAGTAGTTCCTGTCAACTTAATGTTCGTAGCCTCGATTTCAACGTCACCGCCGTTTAGTTTAAGTGTAGCACCATCTTGCTTGAGCGTCAAGCCGTTTTGTGAAACAGTTATCTTTACACTTGCGTCTGCGTTTCTAATCTCCACAGAATCGTTGTTGTAACTGCTAATTTTGTTTGAGTTGGTAATTATACCAGGAAAGCACATGGCGTCTGTGAGGTCCATACAGCGCAATGTAGAGGTATATGCTTCACTCCCGATGAATGGCTTTGCGGTTCTTGTGCTATCAGTCAGTAAATTGTCAATACTTCTTTGGCTGAATATCAATGTGCATAAATTGCCTTTCTTTATCGGGTATGTTATGCTTATTCCGTTACCGCTCTGCACCGCAAGAGGTATGTTTGTGATTTTCGGGTAATCAATAAAATCAAAAGTCCCATCGGGCTTAGTTATCTTAGCCTTAATTGCAGGCGTAGCAGATACTCTCTGCGTTGTGGTGTCAAACTCGTCTATAATAGCAGGAATGGACGTGTTTATCTTCAATGCGTTTTGCCAAAACATTAAATCGAACTTTTGCTTTTCTGTTGCTATAAATCTGTTATCCATTTTCCGCCTCTGTGCCTAATTGCATTAAACTTACAATGTGCATGTCCCATGAGTTATCTTTTGGGCATAAATTATAGTTGATTTCATTTATACCGTAAACATTCGTCAAGTTTTTGTTAAGCTCAGACTCTGCTTTTACCTTATCTCTAAGGTTAAAGTTGGGCAGATACTGAGCCTCAATATCTGCCCCCCTCTGAACTGCCCACGGACCGAACAAGCGAGGGGAAACTTTTCGCAATCCATTCGTGGCATTCAGAACTCTCTGAACATTGTTAAACTTACCATCTGTTTTAGCTTTGAATATACCATTATCAACAGTCCAAGAAAAACCAAACTGACCACCGAGGTTGTTTAAGGCATCCATTGTGCTTGCGCAACAAGAAAAACCTGACGGGCCAAGTTCTCCTTCAACATCTATTTCTGTCGGGTCAACAATTACACCCTCAAGTGTTGACGCCATTTCTTTGACGATTTCTTTGACCTTTACGCCTTCGGTATATGTTTTTGAAATACTTGCCCTCATATATGCACCATTTGATGTCAAGCAATCTATAGTAGTGATTACGTCGGGCCCTTGCCTTGTAGAGTTGACGTTTCTTATACCCCCAAAAAACACCATCTCTTTGTCATCACGCCCTTCAAAGCCTGCAAATACGTAAACAGACATTTCTTTCTTGAGAGAATCTCGTGTTCCTTCGGATAGGTTCCAAATATTTAACTGACACGTACAAAAACTTAAAATAGCACGATGCACGCTTACGGCAATTCTTAGCGTGTTATTGTTTCCGTTTGAAACCAAATGAATAGACTGTGCCTTGTTGAGCACTTTTCCTTTCCATTCTTCAAACGGTCCTATATAAACCTCTATTTCCCTGTATTCATTTGCCATTTATGCACCTAATTTATCATTTTGTCTTCCCAAAGAACAGGCGGCGTTTCTCCTTGCGGATAGTAATAAACAAAGCATGTGTTACCAAGGCTGTCAGGCGTATCGTTTTCATATCCTTCAGGGCTAACACACCTTATTGTTTGGCCTGCAAAAATCTCCGCTTTTCCTTTTACAAGATTATCAACACCGACGTTTAGGCATATACCTGTCAATATAGGATTTTCATTGACATCGTAAATATCCATGAGCCAACGCCGTATGTCTTTCATGTAATATGTTTCGATAACAAAAACATTTTCGCTTAAAGCAATAGTTATTCTGCGAGCACCTGCGTTTGTTAGTGGTATAAGCTTAGGCATTATCTATCTCCTGTAATGTTTGCTGTCCACCGTCTTCCATTTGTGATGAAGCCTTTTGGACTGATACGCTTGAGCCTCTGTATTCGGTCAACTGAGTCTTTGCTTCCTTTAGCTGTATAAACTCTACCATGATTTGCAAAGCACCCCTGTAAGGCTGTTTATGCACGATAGGCAAGCTACTGATAACCATGTTCTTGTATTCTTTTTGCTCGGTGACAATAGAAACAGGAATTTTCTTTTCCCATATCTGAACAAGCTTGTCGAACATTTCTGAATTGCTAACACCGCCAGAGGTAGATGATTTACCGCCATTCGTTTCGTTAAACTGAAGGCTTACCTGAATGGGTTTCTGAATAACGTGTTGCGACAAGATAGCACCGCTTTCAACGGCAAACTCGGTTATATCACTACTGAACTTATGCGTTTCTGCTTTTCTTACATCAGGTATGATTTCATTTGCGTTTACGCCGTCAACCATAGCCATCATGATTTCAGGCTTTGAGTTATCGGCAACCTTTTTGGCATTAGGTATGTCGCTTTGTATAGTGTTATCATAAACTTTTTTCTGTTCCGTCTGGTCAGGATTAAACCACCTTATCAGAGCTTTCTTTGTGTTTGATTTTGCGCTACTTAAACTCATTTTCACCTACTGAACATTTACTGCTGGCTCTATACTGTCTACTTTGGCAGGGTGCGCTATTTGAAGCGCCCTCTTGATACCAGACTCGGAATTTTCTACGACACCTTTGCTACTATCGCCTTGAACATATACATTTATGGTGTTGTATTGCGTTTGGCTATTATCCTGATTTGCTAATTCTTCATGCATGAACTTATCAAACAAATCTTCGCTAATTTTTTTTATAACATCATCTGAAGCTGTTTCTTCTGTAACACCATAATTCCTTAAAATTTCATCTTCGTTTTTATCAATATATTCGTTTACTTTTTCCTGAACTTTATCAAGTAACTTTTCAATATCATCTTTTTCATCAAAAGAGAGTCCCCCTTTAGCAGACCCTTGCACATCGTTTGGACTTTTTGTGAATACATCATAAACAAAGGAGCCCCAACCACCTGATTTGTTTTTAGAGGCAACTATTTTGTCCCAAGTTCCTAAGAACCCACCGTTTTTCTCAACATTTGCGTGCATATCTATAAGATTTCTGAACGGGTGGATAATCCTATTAAAGATTTCTTCAATGCCCGTCATTTTCTTATACATTTCATCAATCCTTTTTTCAAAGCCCTCGGGGTCTTGAAAATAGTCATACATTGTTTTTATTGAATCAAATATAAGATATGCGCCGACGGCGATAGGAACCGCCTTTCCCAAAAATGTCACAGCTCCGACAACATCTTTGACTGCGGAAGCGACAAGCTTTAATCCTTTAACAACACCAGCACCGCCGAGAGCCATTAAAGATACTGTTAGCCCGTCTATCATCATTTCTCTGTTGTCAGAATCTTTTAAGAACTCTTCAAACCATTTTGATACTTTTTCGGCCGCAGGCAAAAAGTTATCAGCCATCGCTTTCTTTACTGAAGTTCCAAAAAGCTCTTGTGTTTTATTAAGCTCTTGATTGAGTTTTTTTAGTCTTTCAACTTGATTTTCATCTAACATAAAAGGTTCTATTTCTCCAAAAGCTTTCATCAGCTCTTTAGAGCCTTTTTTGAGCAACTCAAGTTCGTTTTGTGAAAAATACCTTAACCATTGATATTGAACATCTGAAGGTGCATTTGCTATTTCATCAGCAAACTGAAGCATTTCTTCTTCGGTTTTTCCCCATTCTTTCATTTTAGAAAGCAATGAGGTAGCATCTTCTTCACTGCCGCCAACAAGTTTTTTCATAGCAAATTGCCACTTCTGTATTGATTCAGGAGCCATGCCTAATTTGCTTGCTATGTTATATAGTTTTTGACCTTCTTGAGCGGTGCCAAAAAGAATATCCATAAAGCTTCTGCCTCGGCCAGCAATCTTACCTATTGATTCTAAGCCATCTTGAAGCATGCTAACGCCTGTCGTCATCTTTGCCATGTTTTGGAAAGATTTTGAATCAACCTTAAAACTAAGTGCTGTTACTAATTCGTTAAGCGTTGCCATCAGTCGAAATACTCCACGTCATCTTTTTTCTTGTTTTTCTGCTTATAATAATCCACTACAAAGTCCTCGAACCCAAGAAGCCTGTAGCCGAGCAGTATTTCTCCCCATGTTGTTTTATTTTCTGCCACATCCTTTAGCGATATATAGCCCTTTTTTATGAGCGGAAAAATAACTGACTCGGCCTTATAATAATGAGGAATTTCTAATCCGACGCCTTCGTCATCTCTTTTTGATGTTCCCCAATCACGAAGCTCGGCAGGTATTCCCCCAAGAGGATTTTACCCGCTTTGATTAAAACTTCCCACACATCTCCACGGTTTTCATCACGTGAGAACCAATTTTCGACTTCAATAGCATCGCCCAAAAACTTGTTTTCAGGTGTAATGACCTGTTGAAAGATTTTAGGCTGTATCTTCTTCAAGGCATCAGGGTTTATCTGAGCTAAAGCGGCACCGAAAGCACCAGCATCGACTTTAGATGAATCACCCCTCGCCTTTATAAATAAATCGAAGATTTCTCCGAGTGAAGCACCGAGAATGTGCAAAAGCTCGGCCTGAAAGTATAAGCTATCCATAACACCAAGCTTCTGCACTTTATATGTTTTGTTGTTTACAACTAAAGATTCTATTCCTTGCATGTCGTTTCCCCTTTCTTATAAATTATGCAGGAAGCCACTCTGTGGCAACAAACGTGTAGGTTTGGCTACCTTGTTTCTTATCACCGCTTGACAGATTGTCAGGTTTTGAAACAAGAGCCTTAGTCAGAGTATATCTGACGTTTGCACCTGTTTGAAGCGTAACAGTATTTGTGGCCGAAAATTCTTGCTGTGCGATGATTGCTCTATCAAAGAAGTCAATCGACGGCGAGGTTTCACGGTATGTTGCTTGTATTCTAATACCCTGAATAGTTGCAATGTTTAATCCACCGCCGTCCGTGCCTTCTGTAATATCTGCTTCGCCACCGACAAATTCAACGCTAATGCTTGTGCCTTCTGCAAAGCCACTTGTTACAATACCGTTGAAAAGCAAGCGAGTATTTTTCTGATTATAAATTTCTTTTCTCATAAGTAACTACTCCTTAATCTGTAACATTTACGTTAATTGCAATCGAACCCATCCAGCCGCTGTCATTGACTGTAATCGTCAAAGGCGTACCAATATGAGCCGCTCTCTGAGCCGCTGTAGTGGCACCAAGGTCCTGAATTTCAATCTGACAAGCAGGAACGATTGAGTAACCGCTATCCGTTGATTTGTCTTCTTCGATTCTGTCTGCAAACGAGCCGTTTGTCTTATATTTATTGCACACCTTAGAAGCGGCGGCTATTAAAAGGTTTTGGCCGTTTACCGTATAAGCAACCTTGTTGTTACGCAAAAACACATTCAAGATTTCAATGCGCAAATCATTGATGAAGTTACAAACATTGACCCAACCATCAGTTGTCCATAATGAAGATGACTGCACGCCTTCACGGAAGTATTTTATCGTTTGTCCGACGATACCCGTCAATGTGTTAATACGTCTTCCTTCAAGAGCAGCGACATTTGTTTCAATGTTCGGGAAGTTCACGGCCGCAATGCCGTCTGCGTCCTTAAATTTGCCCGAAATCGTTGTGTTCGTACCAGAATAGTTTACGGCCAAGAAGTTTGCTAAATACGACAGTTCAGGATACACCTGCGAGTTATCATCGTATGTGAAGTTGACAGCCGTATATCCATTTGTCGTGGCAATATAACCGTTGTTAGTGGTGTTCTGCGGATTGTAGGCGTTTGCGTTATTTGTGCAGAAAGCACCGCAAGCGTCAAAGCCTCTTGAGTTCACCCATTGAGCGGCCAATGCCTGAGCTTCGGTATCACGATACTCTCTGTCGAGAACCCAACCATACAAAAACTTGCCGCTTGAAACAACGTAGTCTGCAATCTTTTGAAGCTCTTGTGCAATATTTCCTGAAGTATAGCCGTCCATTGCCATAGCACCGTCTGCTTCTGTTAATCCGAGGATTGATGAAACATCAGTTCCGCTCTCGGGTGCCGAAGCAAAGCTAATTGTAGCTGTAGAGCCTGTTGCGGCGGATTTAATGCACAGGACATCATCTCTAACAGAACAAGAACCGTATGTGCTTAATGCAGTATTGACGATAGATGCAATATCAGACAATCCTGTAGCACTTGAAAAGTCCATGTCGGAGATTTCTCTTTCAGTTCCGTCGATTGTGATTTTGAATGCACCGTCTGCGACCGATGAAATACCGCTTAAAGCGACAGTTCCGCCGAGCAAGTATGCAGGTTGATTGCTTTCAAAAATCTTACAAACAGCGATTGTGTTCGGGCGTTTTGCTTTCGAGAAAAACGCATTGCCAGCCCACCACACACTATCGCCTGCCGTACAGATTTCATTGAATGCACTTTGCGTGCTGAATAACTGCACTCTTTCGCCGTGCAGGAAGTCAACATTGTTAGTGCAAAATGCAATGATTGTCATATCGGCACCAACGGCAGATTGCGCTTTTGAAAGCGAAACACTAACGTCGACCGATATAGGTAATTTATTTTGTGTTGTCATTTGTTTTTACTCCTTTTTTAAATTCTTCTAAAACCGTGAGAGGTGACATACTGCTCCGCATCACGTATCGTTGAAAAGTTTCTTTGCTCTATTTCTTTTGAACCCTCATATATTGACATATCGGCGTCAGAGCCATCTTCATTAAAATCAATTTGAGCCACTCTACCGTCAGAATGTTTATATTCACGAACAGCGCTATTCTTTACTTTCTTGTTCTTTGCCATAGCACTGAAAGCACGTTTAAGACCGTTTTGAGTGCCACAGTTTTCCGTCTTTTCAAGTTTCTTGACTTCCTCGACTTTTTCCTCGTCTTTTTTCTCGACATCTTTTTCAAGTTCTTCGGGGAGAGAGTTACCACCTACGACCTTCGGCGGACGCTTTGCGTATTCAGCAGGCGTGTCGTTGCCGACTGAAGAAGCAAACTTTTTTGCCTCTTCTTCTGTCGCAAACCATTTCATTTTCATATTGTTATCGTAATGAACAACATAGCCAGCTTTTTCATATCCAGGACGCCAATTATCGGGAATCTTTTCTATGTTTGCAGGGGTAGCATTCCCTACGTATATTGATTTTGCAAAATCTTTCATTTTAATTTCCTTCTTTACTTTGTTCCTCGTCAGGAACGGTTATTGTTTCAATAACATTATTATCTTTAACAATGTCAATGTCAACAAATTTCATCCACTCGAGTTCATTGTGTTTCTTAAGTGCGGCGTGTACCTCTATACTAACAACTGCAAGCTCAAGCATTTTTCCCATGTGAAATGTATTCATCTGTTGCACGTCATCGTGCCCACCGCTTCCAACGTATGGCCAGAGGTCAATATCACGCAACTCACTATCGAGGTAGCCCGTAAGCCTATCGAGCGCTTCCATAGCACCAAATCCCCTTGCCTGTACTTCATAAGTAAGAGTGCTTTCTCCTCGCTGGTGTTCAGTAATACTTGTGTCTGTCTGTGTATAATTTATAACGTCGTGGGACTGTTTATAAGCCCTTTGGTCAGTAACTACACAATATTGATTCGCAGGTTCAGGACCTTGAACGGGCGCAATCACCGTTGTCCAACCTGTGGCTTTTTCAACGGCGTTCCTGATAAGCTGTGTCACTTGTTCAACTGTTGTCGCTAACATTTACTTGGTCCTTATATCTTAAAGCAAAGTATGATAAAAAGCCTGCGTTTTTAACCGTTTCAGGATTGTTTTTAACAATGTATTCTAAACCGTCGATAACTAGGTATGACTGCAAACCTTGAAGCGTGTTATCCTGTTGATAACCAACATATAACTTATCAACTCCATCGGCAAACATAACACAATAAGCCGCTTCGAGATAACGGCCGCTTGCAATTATTTCTTGCTTAAACTCGTCGACGTTAAGCAATATGCAATTAAGAGTTCTGACGTTTTGCTTTTCTTCAACCCAACGCCCATTAACATATTGCCCTGATTTTTCGTAAACTGTTATGCTTTCGGGACATTCAAAAGCTTCAAGGGTTTCGCTGAAATCAAAAGGTAAGTCTGTCATTGTTTCATCCTTATTTCATGAAGCGTTGAACGATGCAATGCACCCGTATCGACAAGAGGATTATCTGAGCCTTTTCTTCTTATTGTAGACGGTGCGTTTGGCGGTTTGCGCAAGGCAACAATAGAGCCTGATATAAACTCCGCACCTTGAATACCCATTTCATCCAAAAATTGGTCGATATCAATTTTACCTGTTATGATTTCATCTTTTCTTTCTTCGACCTTAAGCTTAAAGTATTCATTCCACTTTTCTGCCGCAGGCCCCATGAAGTCACGGCGAGGTATAAAATCTGTACCAAACTCATTCCATATAGCAACATCAATTATGCTTGCACCATTGTCGTAATAAGGTGAATTAAGCTTGCCTTTAGGAAAGCCAGCAACAACTTGTTTACGACTTATTTGTTCAAGCCTTTTTTTTAATTGCTTGTATACATTAGGGTTTGTATTCTTAACGGAAACATTAACGGTAAACATTTATAACCCTCGGACTCAATATAACTTCGCCATAGGGCATATTTTCTTCGAGCAAACTTAAATATTCAAGACCGTACTGAGTACGCCCGAAGTCTGCCCATATAGGATTATCACTTCTTGCAAATGCGTTAATCTCTGAGCCTTCGGACAAACTTGCGTTTGAGGCACTCTTGCTTGTTGTTAATGCAGACGTTGCCGCATTGTTTAACCCGTTTGTCTTAAACTGCTTTCCGATATTGTAACGCAAAGCAAGGCGGTGAGCTGTACGCAGGTATAAGGCATGCATACGCAAGTCTTTCCAAGAGTAATCTGACAATATAGTATCCTCTCTGGCACCTGTGTATAGAACAACCGTGTCAGACAATCCGCTAAATTCAGGATATACGCTTTTAAATTCAACTACGTTAAACACGCCTTATCTCCACTTAATAAATTAAAGTTTGATTTGAACTGTGCCTTCTTTTTCAAACTTTGTGACAGAAGCAGACACCGTACTTACAGAGTCTGTTTTCTCGACAGCCCCCTTAAGGTTTTCAGGAACTTCTGCTTCATGCACAGATGTTTCGTTTGCGTCTTCGCTCGATGAAAGAATACCTTTATCAAACCAATTCCGCACAACTTGATTTTTCATTAAATCACGATACATGCTTCTTTCGATACGCTTCATCTCTTTAGGTGCAATTCTTACGAACTCACCAACAACGCCCGTGTTTAACAAAATTTCATTGAATGAAGTGTTTAACACAGTAACAAAGGACGAAACTTCTCTTGCTTTAGGTTTTTCTACCTTTGCAGGGATTTCTTCCTCGATTGTGGCGTTAATTGATGCCTGAGCGACGAGCTCGTCTGCGAAAGATACATTTTCAGATTTAATGGGCTCGGCAGAAGCCTTAACTTCTGCCTTGCTCTTTGTTGCTTTTTTTCTTGTAGCCATAATGTTTCCCCTTTCCTAATTAAATGCCATCAACATAAAGAGTTGAAAGCTTTTGGCTGATGAAATATGAACCGTGTTTCTGTTCTGAATAGAACTCTGCACCAAGCGGAACAGGAACAGGGGCCTGAACCGTGTAAGGCATCGGGAAAGGCATACCCTGATTGCGTTTGCTTCTATCTTGAACAACCATACGGTCTGAGGTACCGACACCAGCACCAGCTAAGTAACGAATCGGCACGATTTCCAATTCTTGACCACGGATTTGATTGCAAAGGTTGTTTGCTTTCAAATAAGTCAAAGCTGACACAAAGGTCGAAGCCTGTGAAGACAAAGCCATAGGCGTATTGCTAATTAAAGCAAATTGAGCCAACGGCAAATAAACGGTGTTCGGCACAAACAAGTTACGGCTTGTAGTCCACATATAGGACATAGCATCTTGAACGTCTTTAACCATTTCAAGACCCGTTTTCTTTGACCAAACAGCATACCCAGAAGCACCATTCACGGCGTTTGTGACTGTAATACCGTCATAGTTCAAGAAACCACGGAAACCAACAGACGGGTCACCAAAGAACGTCGTTTGTTCGATAAGGTTATCGCAAGCGGTACGCATGCACTCACCGAGGTCTTGTGCGAGGTTGCTATTGAAACCGAATTGATATTGACGAGCATCTTCGTTGTTCAATGTTGCGCCAACGGCAGAAGCCGCCATCGGAACTTCGATAGCACCGATAGACTGCGACACCTTCGGGATATTGTTATTTTCATTTTTGCCAACGAAAGCGGCAGTACCCTGACGGTCACGAATACGAGCGGCATAAGTGGTAGCACCAGGATTGATACTGTTGTTAATTTGGTCTTCTTTCAAAAGTTTATACCAATCGTGTTCGGGATATTCAACGTCAAAAAAGGCGGCATCGACATCAGTATAAATACTAAATGCCAACTCTTGAGCCGTTACATTTGACTGAGAACCATATAAAAAGTTAGACATTGTTATTTTCTCCTATTATCCTTGAGTTGTAGAGATGACATTTTCATCGCTGATTTCGATACCCGTGCCTGCGGTGTAAGTCGTATCTGTTGCAGAGATGACGTTTTCGTCGCTGATTGCAACATTAGCACCTGCGGTCAATTTAGCCTGATAGGCGCTTGCGACACCTGCGTCTGTTGCATAACCAGCAGAAACACCAACTTCAATTAAAGCTAATTTACCAGCTTCGGCACCAGCAACAACTTTAACACCAGGAAGCAATACTGTATCACCTGACACATAGCTACCCATAAAGCCACCGATTTTCTTACCAGAGTTTGCTGTATCAGCGACAATCCAATAAAGGCTACCGTTTGTGGTGATATTGCCTTGAGCTTTAATCCAAATGCGACCACCGACACGTTCTTTACGCAAGAGCGTACCAACTTCTTGATAACCCATGTAATTGACACCGTCTGCGTTTGTTCTGCCCGTATCTGTTCTTACCAAAATACCAGCAAAGTCTGCCGCAGTAGAGGCACCTGTAGGAAGCATTAACTTTGTATCATTGATGCCAGGTTTTTTAGCACCTGACAAAGAAGCAACGGAAACACCAAGACCAACAGGAATACCTGCGGATTCGCCAATAACAACCGCATCACAAAGGTTGATGTCTGAAGCGTTAGCCAAACGACCTTCGAGCGAAATGCCCATCTGGTCATAGACGGCGTCCTGAACGAACCCAAATTTTGTTCCATGATAAACTGACATTGTTTTTTCTCCTATTTTTTAACACCTGTGAAACTAAACATACGTGCAACTGAAGACGAATGAGCATCAGTAGCTTTTGCGTTTAATGCCTTAGCGCCAGGCACGAATGTTTTGTTTGCTTTTTTGTTTTGAACTTTAATGTGTGCATCCAAAGCAATAGCTTGAAAAGCACCAATCTTTCTGTCTTCACTCATGCCTGAGCAATCAAAACCTTTTTTGTTAAGCACTTTTTCTGCTAAATACAAAATACGGTCTTTTCTGTTCATTGTATGGCATTTGTTTTTGACTTCTTCTTTTTCTTCGTCATCAATTTCGGTTTCGATAACTTCGTTCTCCGCCACTTTCTGTTCAGCCAATTCTTCAGCTAATTCCTCTTGCTTTTCGGGAGAGAGAGCTTCTTCGAGTTTTTCTTTGTATTCCTCGATGATTTTTTTCTTTTCTTCCAATTCAGCATTTTTGGTTTCAACTTCCTCTTTCAAGGTTTTGACTTCCTCAAGTGCATTATCAACGTCGACGGCAGATGTCTTTTTGACTTCCTCAACTAATTCCTCAGCCTTGCCTGCATCGTCTTCGTTAGAAAATTCAACGGATTTGTCGACATTACCGATTTTTACTCGCAATGTTTTTGACATTTGATTTTCTCCTTGTTGTTTTTTGTTAATCACTTTTACATCAGAACCGCACCTACCCTCGCCTACAGGCAAAAGTAGGACGTGGTTGAATACGATGTTGCTTTGAAGGTATTTGTAAGGTTCACCATTATAAATACCGTCTTCTTGTTGAAAATCTGCACGATAACCTGCCGATATTTCCACAAGCTCTTTTGCAAGCACCTTATCAACGGTTTCTTTATCGTCAATACGAAGCTTACAAAAAATCTTTCCATTCTCCCTGTGCAAAACGCCTGCGATACTACCGACTGTATGACCGTCATGCATTGAGTTTTCAGCTGTGCGCCAAATATGGTCCCCAACAATAACATCACGACCTTCGCCACTTTCTAAAGCTTCGGGTGTAAATGCAGAGTCAGGAATGTAAACAGGGATAGGCTCGTTTGAGCCGTTTTCAATAAATTCACTTTCAAGGTAAGGGAAAACACCTGTCTTTAATATGCAGGCATTTACGGTCATTATACCGTCTTCATCAACCTTGAACTGATTTCCGATTTTTACTCTTTCTGTTGTGAAGTCCATTTTTACTCCTTTTGACTAAATACTAAAACACTTCTTTAATCTTGTCAAATAAAAAAATTATTCCCATTTGACCTTTAACGCTTCTACATCAATGAAAGGGGCCGCTCTGCACCGACACATAATATCTTGGCCAGGTGCATTGTGTGGCATTTCTTGTGTTCTTTGCTTCCATGTTTTTCCATAATCATCCGAATAAACATCAGGGTCATCCCACTTGCAAACAAGGTCCTGCATGATATAATGGTTTTTGTGGCCTGCGTTTCCTTTAGGATATTTTCCGTTTGGATTGCCGACAACTCTTTGGTCTTCTACGGTTTTCCATACATACCATTCTATACCTAACTGCTTTTGTCTTACCTGAGTAAGTGAAGTATTCATCTTTGCCGTTTGGTCACGAGCAAGAACTTTAGCCCTTTCGTCTGATACCTTAAATTCTTCCTTTATCTGCTGTCTGAGTGTCCGACCCTCGGGCATTGGCTCACCACGGAAGTTTTGAAGAACACGCCTTGCGACGTTTCCTATCAAATAATCAGGTATTGAGGATATATAACTTGCGTTCTCATAAATAAGGGATTCCAAGTCATACTGCAAAGCCTCGTCTACAATAGTAGCAATGTCAATTCCTAATGCAGAACGTATAACCTTCATCGTTTCTTTTTTGTTATAAAGATTTACTTTTTCAACCCACCTGCGAGCGATTTCATGGGCCATATAAGATAAACTAAAATTGTGTTTCTTTCTTATTGCCTCTAACTCGGCACCAACTTCCGCAGGTGTTTTATTATCGAGCGTATCAAGAGCTAAATCTAAATCCTGTTGGATATGCTTTGTAATGCGCTTAAGCGTCCTTTTAGCGTCTTTTTCTACGCCCTTAGGGTCGTTTATAGGCCTTGTTTCAATCCTCTTCTTTTTAGAGGGTTTTGGCTTCTTGTTTAGGATTATCGCCGACATTTTTTAACTCCCCGATTGCTTTATCTGCTTCTTCACCAGCTTCGCCTAAATTGTTATAATTAAAATCAGTCATATCAGATATTTCGTCTGTGGAAAACTCAGTTAAAAATATCTTCTTGCTGTTAATTTCATCAACAACCTTTTCGGCAGGAATAATACCGTCGTTCTTAAGGCCACGCAACATAGAAACAACAGTGCTATCTACCTGTGCTTTTTCTGTTTCCTTAAGGTTCCATAGAGGTTCAAACTCAATTTCGAATTTAGGTCTGATTGAAAGCCATTTTTCTTTACCAAGAACAGAACGGCCAAGAATGTCAAACAATTTTTCATACTTCGGGTCAAGTCGTGTTTCCTGATATGATGCAATGGCGTTATAGTAGTTTTCCAAATCGCCGTCACCTGTTGTGTTTAATCCGCCAGGTGCCTGACCTAAGAAACGAGATGCAGGAATATCAGAGGCGGCGGACAAAATTTGCAAATAGCTCATAAGTAACTCAGGTACAGAACCGAAAGAAGCACCGCTTTCTTCGACTTCAACACCTTTACCTTTAATGATAGCCGCTCTGTATATGCTAATCATCTCAGCCATTTCTTGAAGCTGTTTAACGGCGATTTCGCCCATCTTTGTTCCTTCAAGGTTAAGAAGTTGCTCTGCCTTGACAAGTGTGATACTTGCTTTTGAAATTAACTGATAACCTGCCTGTTGGGTTCCTATGCAACGGTTGATTGAATCCCAAAGAGGTACAAGGACGCTTTCTCCGAAACCTTGTGGGTTAATTCTGAAGCTTTGCATTAACCTTTGGGTTGAATAGTTAAACAAAGGCTCGCCATCAAAAACAATCATCCTTGAAACATGAGTTCGTGTGCCGTTAATTGAATAATACTCAGGCTTGTCATAGTTCTCACTAAACGGGTCTGTGCAATACTCAGGCTTTTGCATTTGATTGAGTGAAATAACATTAAGAAATTTCAAATCGTCTTTATCAACATTATCTATATTGAGAGGGACGGACGGGTCATCTTGTTCTTCTGCGACACCGATTAAAATAGCAGAACCGCCGAGCAATCTTTCTTGAATAGCACCTCTTCTCATTTTATTAAACAGGTCATACTTGTCACAAGCATTAAGAAGAATAACACGTTCATCTTCATTGACACCGACAAGCTTAGGCTTAATTCTGAAAGCGTCCTGAACAGGGATTTGGACAATCTTACGGGCTTCCCACGAAGTAAAGTATAAAAGCGTTAAGGCTTGCCATCTGTAATAATAGTTATTATTGAAATACGGGTTAAGCGACCAAGATGAAGGGACCTGAATAGCACCTCTGTCTTGCATGGTGTTTCCGCCGTTGCCTTCGGTTAATGTGTTACCGACTTTCTTTCTTTTCGGTTTAACATTCTTAACCTGTTGTTGTTTTACAAGCGACTTTATCATTTTGCTAAATATTGTCATGTTTTTTACTCCTGTTTTTACATACTAAACTAAACAAAAAAAATAGTCAATGTTAATCTTTACCACCACCATAATACTTCCAAACAGAGTGGGCCATAGAACAAGCATCAACCGAGTCATCGTGTGTATGTGACATGTCTTCCGAAAACAAGGAAGCTTCGTTAATAAGATACTCGGCCATTTGGTCGTTTTCGGGGACGTAAACAAACCCTCTGAATATATCCCAAGACAATGTTTTTGTTCGAGCGACTTTGTTTGACGGATAATCATAATCACCAGGTTGCCATGCAATGGCGTTGATGTTTTCATTATACAAAGTTTGCTGTAATGGCGTTCCGCTTGCTTTATCTTCAATAAAGAAGTATTTAACCCTGTTTATTTTATCGGGGTCGTCCCATTTATCCCATATCATCTTTGCGTTTTGTATAAGGTCAGGAAACTCCCACTTACCAAGAAGCATATCACGCAAAATCATTTTATCTTTCTTGAGTTCCCAAACTTGCAAGCATGAGTAGTCTGCCGTTTTTGTTTCTTTGAATGCAGTATCGGCAGTAACAATAAGTTGGCCGTCAACGGGCGTTTCGGCAGGATTATATAACTTCCACCAATACCTTTTAATTATCATGCCGTTTTCTGCTGTTGGCTCTTGTTGGTATTGAGCGCTGAAAACTGATGCGTTTAACTTGAGTTCTTCAATACGCTCGGGCGTATATTGATTTGGCAGGTTGCATGTACCATCGGGCGCAAGCAAAGGGAATCTGAAGGTCTTAAACTTATAAATTCTCTGCAAGAAACCAGACAAATCTTCAATATGAACACGTTGCTGAATGTTTGCAATAGGCGTATCTGAGTTATTAAGACGTGTGAATAATGTATCAACAAAGTATTCATGTATTTTTTGCATGATTTTGAGGCTATGGCTATCGCTGACTTTATTACCGTCATCGATTATAAGAAGACCAGAGAAACCTTTCGCACCTCTAACACCAGCACCGAAGCCTGTAATTTGGCCACCGATAGCTGAAAACAAAACTATGCCGCCCTGTCCCGTTGTGATTTTTCTTGTGCTATATGTGGGTTTTCCTGTAGTTCTTAAAAGGTATTCTTTCCAAAACTCGTCTACAGGGTCCTCTTCTTGTTCAACAGTATTTACGGGATTGCTATACATTGCCATATATACAGGGTGTGTGAGTATTGCCGCAACCTGTTTAGAAACTTGAGCAAGCAAGTCCTGAGAGTATGAAGTATAAATAATTTGCGACCTCGGATTGATTGTTAATGAGTACACTGTAAGCCAAATAGCAAGAGTTGTTTTACCTGTACGGGGGCAAAGGTTTATGTTTAATCGAGTATCTTTACCATCTATGATGTTTTGTATCTGCTCAAACAATTCTTCGTGAATGGGACAAACGACAAAGGGCGTTCCGTTTATAACACGAAACATATAAAGAAACCAATCCCTGAAGGACCGTTGCAGAAGTGCATAACCAAGATAACCCTTGTCTATATCAATCATTTACTTTTCTCAATCATCTTGTCGATATGTTCTTGAGTTGCCTTGTTCATAGCAGGAGTTACATAGACAATTCTTTCGCCACCTGATGTTTCGAGCACGTCTGCAGGCTTTTCCCCTGATGTATCCCTGACAAATGCGGCGGCTTTAGTATCACCTAAAGATATTGCTTTATGTATCTGTCTTAACAACAAAATTACGTTTTTATTGAGTTCAGAAGTATCAATATCGGGGACTATTTTTTGAGCCGCTTTAATTTCTTCATCTGTAGGTTTTTGTTCGAGGAGCCATTGCAGAATCTCCCTCATTGATTTTTTTTCTTTCTTAGCCTTGTGGCCAGCTATTGAACCCATGGTGGCTATTTCTTTCATTCTTTCCTTTGAGAGATTTTGAAAAGCACGAGGGTCATCTTTATCAAATCTTACTTTTGCCATTTTTCTGTTCCTATATCATACTTATACATTAAAACTTCTTTTAGTTTTTCCCTATTTTCCTTTGAAAGCATTTGCTCTGCACCGAGTATAAGGTGTGGCCTTGCAAACAAATAGCTATTAACAAGCTCAAGCACTTCTGTATTTGTGGAGCCTGTCGTGTTTTTGTAGTGT
>Ga0310786_10002473_pt1 | contig 28186 bp, 22 predicted proteins | sample AusTroGonzalo_MG_FD_203881 | JGI IMG/M metagenome (GOLD analysis project Ga0310786, IMG submission 203881) | Bovine rumen microbial communities from tropical cattle in Woodstock, Queensland, Australia - Gonzalo_03 (v2) (version 2) | ecosystem: Host-associated > Mammals > Digestive system >...
CCTCGTCACACGACGAACTCGAACCACCGCTACCATAAGTACAAGAACCTCATCCGCGGCTTCGTGCCCACACGTCCCAATCAGCTGTGGGTGAGCGATATCACGTACATCGACCTGGTGGACGGATGCTGCTACCTGCACCTGGTGACGGACGCCTATTCGCACAAGATCGTGGGCTGGTGCCTGTCCGAGACGCTGGAGGCGGAATATACGCTCCAGGCTCTTAGGATGGCCCTCTCGCAGGCTACGGCCGATGAGCTGAAAGGGCTCATCCATCACTCTGACCGAGGCGTACAGTACTGCTGTAATGCCTATACGGACGAACTCAGGAAGTACGGCATCAGCATCTCTATGACGGAGGACTACAAGCCGACGGACAACGCCATTGCTGAGCGCGTGAACGGCATCCTCAAGACGGAGGTCATCTACCGCGAGAAGCGCTTCAAGACGTACCAGGATGCACGGGAGCGCATATCCGGCTTCATTGCCTTCTACAACGACACCCGCCCGCACTCCAGCATCGGCATGAAAACTCCTTCTGAGGCACATAAGGAGCAGGGACCGCAGCGTATCATGTGGAAGCCTGCGGGAGAGCTCTCGGGGGCTGTCTGCCCCCCGCCGCCGGGCACCCCCTGAGTGTTTTTCATAGGTCTGGCTGCGCCCGGGAGCAGTCAACCGATTCAGTACGAAGTAAACAAAAAACAATGAAGAGTAAACAATATCCGTACGAAGTCTACGTTCTTAGGAAAAAGGTCAACCTCTCCAGTGAAAGTAGTCAACTGTGCTCAGGCGAGACAGTCAACCAAATCCGTATGGGTAGACAAGTGTTAAATAACAAGGCCCCAATGGAGTCAACCGCATTCAGGAAAAGACAATTCGTACTTCTCCGAACTTACCCGGTTACCCACTACGGACAAGAGGGTTTCCAAATTAAACAAATACTGCTTTATAGATATTAATAATATATTATATATATTTTAATATATATAATATATTATTAATATTAATTTAACTAATTCCTTGCTAAAAGTTAGAAGACCTCCAAACACTTTGAGCATAAATACCTTCTGTCCGATTTCTGTTTGCCTAAAATGATACATGATACAATGATACATTGATACATGTCAATTAGAAGCCTCTTATCAGCGAAAAGAAGGCTCCTGTAAATAACAGAAGGCTTCTGCTGGACGACAGGAGCCTCTTAATAATAAGGAATCGCGCGCCTTCCGCTGGAGTGAATGTGCGATCTGTCGAAAGATAGGAGGGAACTCGTCGAAAGACGGGGGTGTAAACGTCGAAAGTGATTTGGAGTGTGGCGATTTTATTCATACCTTTGCATCGTCAATAAGACAAAATCGAATTATTCACTAAAAATGCAAAGGATATGAAAAAGATGATGATCGCCCTCGTGGCAATGTTCGTGATGACAATGAGTGCTAACGCACAGAGTAATGACCAGTCGCTGATGTTCAAGCGCCTGAACTGCTATCTGGAACTGACGGAAAGCCAGATAGAGCCCGTGATGGTTTCCATGAGACAGTTCAACAGTTCGATGGAAGACCTCTCTAAGAAGGGAAGGGGTATGCGATTCATGGCTGCTGACAAGATCGTGGAGTGTCACAAAAAGCAGATGAAGAACATTCTCAGCGAGAAGCAGTACCAGAAATTTGAGGAGATGTTTAACCTGACCATCAGCAATACCATCAAGATCAACATGGCCCGCTCGCCTTTCCTGCATAGCCCCTCATAAAGGCTATCAGGAAAAAATACCGCCTGATTTCTTGGAAAATACAACAATAGTTTGTATATTTGCAGCCAAGAATGATAGGCGACGAACTGAAATATCGTATTCTCCAGAGCTTTGGGATGGTGCCCACGGCTGAGCAGGCGCAGGCAGTCGACGTGTTCGCGGCGTTTATGACTGATTGTCAGGAGCATGTGGTGATGATCCTGCGCGGCTCGGCTGGAACGGGTAAGACGACGCTGGCAGGGGCGATGGTACGTGCCCTGACCAGTCTCCAGCAGAAGATGATCCTGCTGGCACCTACGGGCAGAGCCGCCAAGGTGTTCTCGCTCAATGCAGGCCATGCGGCCTACACCATCCATCGTCGTATCTATCGCCAGAAAAGTGCGGCTGTTCTCTCGGCCTTCTGTCTCAACGACAATCTTAATCGCGACACGTTGTTCATTGTCGATGAGGCATCGATGATTGCCAATCAGGGCTTCAACGACAGTGGTTTTGGCAGCGGCTGTCTGCTCGACGACCTGATGCAGTTTGTCTATAATGGTCAGAATTGCCGTATGATGCTGATTGGCGACAAGGCGCAGCTGCCACCTGTGGGCGAGGAGGAGAGTCCTGCGCTGATGGCTGATGTACTGAGGGGTTATGGCATGACGGTCTATGAGTGCGACCTCAACCAGGTGCTCCGTCAAAGCGAGGACTCCGGCATCCTGTGGAATGCCACCCGCATTCGCTGTTTACTATCCTCTGATAATTGTCAATTATCAATTGTCAATTGTCAATTACCTCAAATCCGGTTTGTTGGATTTGAGGATGTCCGTGTGGTGCCTGGCGACGAGCTGATAGAGTCGCTGGCCAGCAGCTACAGCCGAGTGGGGATGGACGAGACCATCGTCGTGACGCGCAGCAACAAACGCGCGAACATCTATAATCAGGGCATCCGCAATACCGTGCTCGACCGTGAGGAAGAACTCTGTCGTGGGGACCTGCTGATGATCGTGAAGAATAATTATTATTGGTTGAAGGAGGAGGGTGGAGGGTGGAGTGAGAATACTCCTGCCACTGATTCTATCCCTGAATCTAATCTCCTTCCACCCTCCACCTTTAACCCTCCACCAAAAATGTCCTTTCTCGCCAATGGCGACCGTGTCGTGGTGCAGCGGGTGCGGAATGTCCATGAACTCTATGGCTTCCGCTTTGCCGAGGTGACGATGACCTTCCCTGACTATGACGACTATGAACTGACGGCGATGGTCATTCTCGACTCCCTGATGACGGAGGCGCCGTCGCTGACCCGTGAACAGCAGCAACAGCTCTATGACGCGGTAATGGCCGACTATGCCGACATACCCCAGAAGAGCGAGCGCCTGAAGAAGCTGAAGGAAGACCGCTACTACAACGCCCTGCAGATCAAGTTCGCATACGCCGTCACCTGTCACAAGGCCCAGGGCGGACAGTGGGCACACGTCTATCTCGATCAGGGCTATATGACGGACGACATGCTGACACCCGACTACATCCATTGGCTCTACACGGCCTTTACTCGTGCCACAGAAAAGCTTTTCCTCGTCAACTGGCCCAAGACCCAGACGGAAACCGACTCTTTAGAAACCGATGAGCACTAAATATGAACCCTTAAAACATAAGTAAAATGGCAGAAAATTCTTCCTTCGATCGTAAACGCCACATCTATGGAGCCATTCTTGGCCCGTTGTGTGCATTGTTGATTTGGATGACACCCATCCAGGGGCTTGATGGACCACAGCACAGCCTGCTGGCCATCATGGCGCTCGTGGCGATATGGTGGATCACAGAGCCTGTGGCCATCCCCGTCACCTCACTCTTGGGACCTACGCTCTGCGTCCTTGTCGGAGTAGCCCCCATGAAGACGGCATTCGACTCATTTGCCAATCCCATGATCTTCCTGTTCATGGGCGGTTTCCTGATAGCCAAGGGTATGATGGTCAACGGGTTGGACAAACGTATCGCCTACGGCATCATGTCGATGAAATGGGTGGGCGACTCCCCTCGCCGCATCTTCATCGCGATGGGGCTGGCCTGTATGATCTGTTCCGGCTGGATCAGCAATACGGCTACGGCGGCGATGATGTTCCCCATCGCGTTGGGGCTGCTGGAGGCTATCCGTGAGATGATGGCTGCCAACGGAAAGAAGATCGACCTGTCGAACTACAAATATGCCACAGGACTGATGCTGATGACGGCCTACGCCTGTTCGATAGGCGGTGTGCTGACCCCCATCGGCACGCCTCCGAACATCATCATGCTGGGCTTCCTGGGAGAGCTGGCACCACAGGCGCCACAGGTGGCGTTCTTCGACTGGATGGTGTGGGGCTTTGTGGCGATGGTGGCTTACTTCGCCGTGGCCTACGTCGTGCTTTGGAAGATGTTCCCTGCCGACGTTGAGCATATTGATGGCGCCCATGAGTTTATCGAGCGTCATGCCAAGGAACTCGGCAAATGGACTCGCGCCCAGAAGAACACCCTCTTCTGCTTTGGCCTGGCAGTGGTCATCTGGGTGACGCCTGGCATCCTGAGCATGATCTATGGCTCTGATTCGGAGATCGTCAAGGAATTCAACAAATACCTGCCTGAGGAAATGGCTGCCATGATAGGCGGTCTGCTGCTCTTCTTCCTGCCCGTCAATACGAAGAAGAATGAAATGACCCTCAGTTGGAAGGACGGTGCTGCAGGCATCGAATGGGGTACACTCCTGCTCTTCGGTGGCGGACTGGCCATGGGTAGCCTGATGTACACCACAGGACTCTCCGCTTGGGTAGGAGAGGGTATCCGCGACCTGTTGGGCGGACACCCCTCTGAACTGCTCTTCGTGGCCCTCTTCTGCGTCACAGGACTGTTGCTGTCGGAACTTACTTCCCATACCGCTGCCACGAATCTGATTGCTCCGATAGCCATCAGTACGGCACTGTCATTGGGCTTCAGTCCGATACCCGTTGCCGTTGGCCTTGCCCTGTCCACGTCGCTTGGCTTCATGATGCCTGTGTCAACGCCACCCAATGCCATCGTCTATGCGTCAGGCTATGTGCCTATCACCAAGATGATCAAGTCTGGTATCATTATCGACATCATCGGCATCTTCGTGATCACCATCCCGATAGTGCTCCTCCTGGTGAAACTGGTCATGGGCTGCTAATGGCAGAACTCACTGGGGACGGTTCCCAGTGAGTTCTTTTTTTATGGTCAGAGTCTTGAAAGGAGGATGTCGATGAGGCGGGGGATGGCGTAGTTGTCGATGTCGGCCTCGGGAATCCAGAAGTAGCCGTCGGGCAGGGTGGGGCGCTCAGAGGGCTCCCAGAGGTAGAAGTCGGCTGTGAGCACACGGTGGGTGAGGATATGCCTGACATCCTTGGCGATGAGCCCCGCCCCTGTGGGGACGGCCTCGGTGAGCAACGGCTCGTAGAGGCCTTGCCAGATGTCGCCCTCGCCACGGCGATGGATGGCTGTCTCGCCATTGTAGCGAACGTATATATAAATAAGGTGGCGACTCTTGATCTTCAGTTTCTTGAGTTTCACGGGCAGTGTATCAACCTGACCTGTGCGCAAGGCGACGCATGATTCCTGCAGGGGACAGACCAGGCAGCGCGGCGACTGGGGCGTACACTGGATGGCACCGAAGTCCATGAGCGCCTGGTTATAGGCTGAGGCTTCCTGTGGGGGCAGGAGGGCTTGCGCCAGAGCCGTGAACTCTTTCTTCCCTTCGGTGGTGTTGATGGGTGTCGTGATGCCGAAATGACGGGCGAGCACGCGATAGACATTACCATCGACCACGGCAGCGGGCAGTCCAAAGGCGATACTTCCGATGGCAGCAGCGGTATAGTCGCCTACGCCTTTGAGTGACTTGATGCCTTCGAGTGTCTGTGGGAATCCGCCCATCGCCACGATCTGACGAGCGGCGAAGTGCAGGTTGCGGGCACGACTGTAATAGCCCAGTCCCTGCCATTCGCGCAGTACTTCATCCTCTGTGGCTGCGGCCAGGTCCTCTACGGTGGGCCAGCGGCGCATGAAGCGCTCCCAGTAGGCCCACCCCTGCTTCACCTGCGTCTGCTGGAGGATGATCTCGCTGAGCCAGATGGCGTAGGGGTCGCGGGTTTCGCGCCAGGGCAGTTCACGGCCGTTCTCGCGAAACCACTTCAGCAGGGTGATGGTGAAGTCCATTGGTAAATCTCCAGTCCGTAGTCGGCTGCTTTGGCGTAGATATATTCCATGATGTCGCTGGTGTCGCGCTCGTAGGTGATGGCGTCCTTGGCCTTCAGCCAGAAGATGAACTCCACGCAGCAGCCGCTGGCCTGTGGAGTTTCGGTATGTTTCACAAGCGGGTTCTTCTCGCCGATGACCTTTGGGTTGTCCTTGAGCCACTGCTCGATGTCGCGGCGGAAACGGGTAATGTTGGCTTCGCCGTTGTCATCGACGCTCAGTGAACGGAAGTCGAAATACACCTTGCGCGTCTGTCTGCGGCCTTCGCCCTCCTCCATGCCGAGCCAGTTCTGGAAGGAGCCGTCGACGAGTGCCTGTGGGCTGAGGGTGACGATGGTATTGTCGAAGTTGCGCACCTTGACCATCGTGAGCGTGATCTCCTCCACACGACCGTTGGCACCTGCCGAGGGCACGGTGATCCAGTCGCCGATGTGCAGCATGTCGTTGTTCGTCAGGCGGATGCCTGCCACGAGTCCCTTGATGGTGTCTTGGAAGGCCAGCATCAGGATGGCCGAGGCAGCGCCGAGCCCTGCGAAGAGCGTCGCAGGGTTCTTATCGACGATGATGGCGATGACGACGATGGCAGCGATGAAGATCATCAGGATCTTCAGCACGCCACAGATGGAGTAGAGATACTGCTGGCGGGCAGAGCGTTTACCGTTCTCTAATTGCTTGAATGAGTCGATGAACACGATGACGGTGCGCACGGACATGACGGTGATGTAGATGGCCGTGAGGCGTGTCAGCACCTCGCGAACCGTCGGGTAGTCGAAGAACGTCCACGGCAGCAGTTGCCAGATGACGATGGCCGGCACGATGCTACAGGCAGACGTCAGTACTTTTTTGCTGAAGATGACATCATCCCATCTGGCTTCTGTACGGGCCGTCACCTTCAACAGCAGAGGCACAATCAGTTTCCTGCACAGCACACCTGTCAGGGCTGCCAGCAGGATGGCCACAACGACAAGCACCGCGTGGCTTACCATATCCACGGCCTCGCCCTTCAATCCCCAGCCCATCAGGGCCTCCTCAACGAATATCTGAATCTTCTCCATCAATTGTCAATTATCAATTATCAATTGTCCTACGGTTCGCACAAGGCCCTACACACTTTATCCTGAAAGGCCTTGCCACTGGCATTGCGCATTACGCCTTGATTGATGATGCAGAAGGCCAGCTGGTGGCCGTTGGCTGCCGTGCAGTAGCCCGCCAGCGACGAGATGCCCGTCAGCGTACCCGTCTTGGCCCTGACATTACCCTGGGTGTACGAGCCTTTCATGCGTTTCTCCAGGGTGCCGTCTATACCTGCGATGGGCAGGGCGGGATAGAGCTGGGCGAAGATGTTCTGATTGCGGTAGGCAAAGCGCAGAAGACCTACGATCAGCTCTGCCGACACGTAGTTGTAGAGTGAGAGACCGCTGCCGTCGGCAAACTTATATTCGCCAGGATTCAGTCCGATGCGGCTCACCAGCTTTCGTCCCCATTGATGGCCGTGCTTTGCTGAGGCGCGCTTCTGGCCACCTGACGCAGCCACCTGATAGAGCACCGACTCGGCATAGAGGTTGTCGCTCTCCTTCAGCATCTTCATCAATACCTGGTCGAGGGAGTGGAAACGGGAACAGAGAATGACGGCACCGTTGGGCACGGTTCCCTCCGTAAAGGGAGCATCCACATAGATGCCGGCATCGCGCAGCTCCGACAGGAAACAGGTCATGAACTCGGCCTTCTTGCTGATGAGCAACGGTGTCAGCGTCCAGTTGTCATCATCCCAGCACCAGCCCTCGCCATGACGTGTCTCGTCCTTCATCGAGGTGTCGGCAACGAGTCTGCCGCGTATCGTGTCCACGCCCTGTCTCCGTATGCTCTCCACGAAGGCCAGCATATCGTCGTTGTTGAAACGGGGGTCCATGCCGCCCACGCAATAGAGGTCGCCGTTGAGGGTGTGGTTCTCTATCCGTCCTGTATAATATAGAGAGGTGCGGAACTGGTAGCCGCCGCCCAGCTTGTCGATGGCGGTGATGGCAGTGACGAGCTTCATTACCGAGGCAGGACGCATGGTCTGTTGTTCGCCGTGGCAGTAGAGCGCCGAGTCGGCCGTCAGGTCCCATACCTGTAGTCCTAACTGCGACTTCTTGAGCAGGGGCTCTTTCATCAGCTTGTCTAAACGTGTCACGATATTCTCCGGCCAGGGCAGCCCTACCGTCAGGCTGTCATCGCTCGTAACCTCTACCAGCGAGTCTGTCGTTTCTGTCGTCACAGGCTTCAACAGCGAGAAGTCCAACGACTCTGTCTGTGCCTGCAGCCCTGCTGCCAGACACCAAATATAACATATAATCAGTATTTTCTTCATAATTGAGCGCAAAATTACGAAAAAATATCAATTATCAATTGTCAATTATCAATTATTTTGTATTTTTGCAGCGTAATATTGACGTAGTATGGTTTACAAGTATGATTTCCTGATTATCGGAGCCGGCGTGGCCGGTATGAGCTATGCCCTCAAGGTGGCTCGCGCCAAGAAGGGCAGCGTGTGTATGATCTGCAAGACCTCCCTTGACGAGGCCAACACCTCGTTTGCGCAGGGAGGCGTCGCCTCTGTGACCAACCTCGAGGTCGATAACTTCGACAAGCACATAGAGGACACGATGATTGCTGGCGACTGGATTTCCGACCGTAAGGCTGTGGAGCAGGTGGTCACCAAGGCTCCTGAGCAGATTCGGGAACTGGTGGACTGGGGTGTCAACTTCGACCGCAAGGAAGACGGCAGTTTCGACCTGCACCGTGAGGGCGGACACTCGGAGTTCCGCATCCTGCACCATGCCGACGATACGGGTGCCGAGATTCAGCGTGGACTGACAGAGGCTGTGCGCAACAATCCTGGCATCGAGGTCAAGGAGAACCACTTTGCCGTGGAGATCATCACCCAGCACCATCTGGGTGTGCGTGTCACCCGTCGTTCGCCGAACATCCAGTGCTACGGCGCCTATGTGCTGAATCCCATCACGGAGAAGGTGGATACCTATCTCTCGAAGGTCACGGTGATGTGTACGGGTGGTTGCGGAGCCGTCTATCTCACCACGTCGAACCCTGTCATCGCTACGGGCGACGGCATCGCGATGGTCTATCGTGCCAAGGGAACGGTGGCTGACATGGAGTTTGTGCAGTTCCATCCCACGGTGCTGCATAATCCTCAGGAAACGCATCCTGCCTACCTCATCACGGAGGCCATGCGCGGCTATGGCGGTATCCTGAAGCTGCCCAACGGCGAGGAGTTCATGCAGAAGTATGACGAGCGTCTGTCGCTGGCGCCGCGTGATATCGTGGCACGTGCCATCGATAAGGAGATGAAGATCCACGGTATTGACCACGTCTGCCTCGACGTTACGCATAAAGACCCAGAGGAGACGCGCCACCACTTCCCCAATATCTATCAGAAATGTCTGTCGATGGGTATCGACATCACCACTGACTATATCCCTGTGCGCCCTGCGGCCCACTATATGTGTGGTGGTATCAAGGTCGATCTCAACGGACAGTCGAGTATCGAGCGCCTCTATGCCCTCGGCGAGTGCTCCTGCACAGGTCTGCATGGCGGCAACCGTCTGGCCTCCAACTCCCTCATCGAGGCCGTAGTCTATGCCGACACCGCTGCAAAGGACTCGCTGCAGCACGTCGATCTCTATGACTATAATGAGAAGGTGCCGGAGTGGAACGATGAGGGTACTATGACCAACGAGGAGAAGGTGCTGATTACGCAGAGTGTCAAGGAGGTGAACCAGATCATGGCCAACTATGTGGGTATCGTTCGTTCAGACCTTCGTCTGCACCGTGCCTGGGACCGTCTCGATATGCTCTATGAGGAGACGGAGCGTCTCTTCAAGCGCGTCAAGGCCTCAAAGGACATCTGTGAACTCCGTAACATGATAAACGTGGGTTATCTTATTACCCGCTGGGCCCTGGAGCGCAAGGAGTGTCGCGGCCTCCACTACACCATCGACTACCCCGTCCATGCCTATGATAAGAAGGAGGAACCTGCTGTTGAAGAGCCGCGCGGTGATCTCTATCAGGAAGCCATCCGATTGATGGAGTCTAATCGCGGAAAGGGTGATGAGCCCAAGGTGGGCATCTTCTGGTATAATCCGGCCAAGAAGGAACTCTTCGGTGTCGTCAGCCATAAATACAGTGATTATAAGAAACCTAATGCCGGTGGTGGGCTGATTACCAGTAGTGAGATGCACGAGGATGTCTGGAAGAAGGAGTTCCGCAAACAGAAATATCATAGCGACGGAACGGGGCCTTTCAAGGGTGAGTATCAGTGGAAACCACGTGGTCGTGTGTTCTATAATCCCGCCGAAGACCACTTCTATATTGGTATTGGTCAGTGGGTGGATGAATATCCGGAAGTGGAGCAGCTCATCATCGAGGAGTTCGACCTGCCTCGCGAGAAGACCTCGCTTTGGAAGAAGGAGCATTGGGATTTGGGGCAGACCTGGGAATGACGGTGAGCAAATCTATCTAATAATGAAACCCTCGCTGCGGCGAGGGTTTCATTATTTTAGTAAGTCATTTTCGGCTCAAGCTCCTTGGCCTGATCGATCATCTTCTGAACCTCGCTGACGGCAGGAACGCGGCCACAGATGTGGAACTGGGCGTTGATCTCCTCGAGCTTCGGCTGCAGGTTCTCAGCCACACGATGACGGAACTCCTTGACGGTGTCGACGCCAGCCTTCTCCAACAGCTCAGAGAACTGAGGGCCTACGCCGTTGATGCGGAAGAGGTCGGCGTGGTTGGTCCAGCGCAGAATCAGCTTCTCGCTGATGCCTGTGGCCTCGGCCAGTTCCTTGCGGCCCTTGGGGGCTGCACACTTCTCGAGCAGTTCACTCACTTTGTTGATACCTGCGGCAACCAGTTTCTCTGCGTAAACGTCGCCTACACCTTCGATGTCGATAATCTTGTAATCCATAATTTAAGTTTTTAATGATTCATAAAAAGATTTCTTGCTGCAAAGATACAAAAAAAGCCACAGATTACACAGATTTTCGCAGATTTTTTTTACTTTTGCAGCAAAATTAACAGATTATGATGATTGCCTTATATATAATAATCGGAATAGCGGTGGGAGCAGTGGTGCTTTACCTGCTGATGGACCGTCGGATGGACGTGCTCAGAATAGAAGGCGGCAAGAAGGATATCGAGCTCTCGATGAAGGGTGAGCAGCTGGCTTCTGCTACCAGCCGTGTGCAGCATTTAGAGGCAGAGAACAAGCAGTTGAATGCCCGTGCCGAGAGTCAGGGACGTGAGCTGGAGCTGGTCCGTCAGCAGATGGACGAGGAGCTGAAGCGCCATGAGGAACGCTTCAAGAACATGGCCCAGCAGCTGTTGGAGACGAGTGCCTCGAAACTGAAGGAACAGAATGCGGAGACAATGACAGGCATTGCCCAGCCACTCCGCGAGGCGATTGCCAATATGCAGAAGGCCATCAACGACACGCAGAAGGAGTCGGCTGCCCATTCGGCCTCGTTCCGCGAACAGATGCTGCTGATGATGCAGCAGACGCAGCAGTTGGGCGAGAAGGCTGAGGGGTTGACGAATGTGTTGCGCCGCGACAATAAGATTTCCGGCAATATGGGTGAGATCATCCTTGGCGACCTGTTGGCTTCGCAAGGGCTGACGGAGGGCATCCATTATGAGGTACAGGCACGGCTCCGTGACGAAATGGGACGTCCGCTGAAGAACGACGAGACGGGCAAGGAGATGCAGCCTGACGTGATATTGCACTATCCACAGGGGCAGGATGCTATCGTCGATTCAAAGGTGTCGCTCGTGGCCTACGAGCGATATGTGAATGCTGAGACGCCGGAGGAGAAGGAGCGTTACTTGCAGGAGCACATCAAGAGTGTACGCCAGCACGTGAACGAACTGGCGCGTAAGGACTATTCGAAATACATCAAGAACGGGCGCGATGCCGTGGATTTCGTCATCATGTTCGTGCCTTTCGAGTCATCGTTACAGCTGGCACTCGCCAACGACCCCACGCTCTGGCGCGAGGCATTCGAGAAGAAGGTGTTCGTCACGGGTGAGCAGAACCTGTTGGGCATCCTCCACATGATTCATATTGCCTGGGTGCAGAACCAGCAGGCGGAGAATCAGGAGAAGGTCTTTGGCTTGGCAGAGCAACTGTTGGATCGCCTCGGCGACTTTGTGCAGCGATATAACGACTTGGGACAGAAGTTGGAGGCGGTTCAGAAAGCCTACGACAATGCGAACAACAAGCTCATCACGGGCCGGCAGAGCGTAGCCCAGAAGGGGCGTGAGCTCGTGGATCTCGGCGCGAAGGAGAATCCTAACCGTAAGATTCCTATGCCGGAGTTAGGGATTGAGTAAATGGGAGTTTGTTGTTTATAGTTTATTGTTTATAGTTTATAGATGATTACCTTGGTGTCGGAGGGGATATGGGAGTTTGATCTCGCAGCGGCGTTGGAGGAGATTTCTGAGCAGCGACGGGAACAGGCTATGAAGTTCAAATTTGAACTGGGCCAGCGGCTCAGCGTGCTTGCCTATCAGTTGCTGAAGCAGGGGCTCCGTGAGGCATACGGCATCATGGAGAATCCTCTCTTCGAGTACAACGAGCATGGCAAACCCTCCATTGTGGACCATCCGGAAATATGCTTCAACCTAAGTCACTGTAAGGAGGCGGTGGTGTGCGTCGTCGGCGACCATCCCGTGGGTATCGATGTGGAGAGCATCCGAGAGTATCATGAGTCGCTGGTGCGCTACACGATGAATGATGCTGAGATACGTGAGATAGAATCATCCGGGAATCCTGCCTCGGCCTTCATCCGCCTCTGGACGATGAAGGAGGCTACCATGAAACTCATCGGCACAGGCATCAGCAACGACATGAAAAGCGTCATAGACACCTCAAAATATAAATATACCACCGTCGACAGACAGCGGTATATCTATACGGTCTGCGAATGATTCAGAAGCTCAGCTTTGTGGTGAACTCGAAGGTGAAGGGCCGGATAAACGTGCCTGCCATCACATAGTCCTTATAATGGGCTGGATCTGTAATCAGATCGGCTGAAGGGATGGAGCCGCTGGCACCTTTCTGGTTCAGGATGTTCACCACACTTGCCGCAAAACTCAGGTAACGGTTCAGGCGGAAATCCACACCTCCGAAGGTCTCCCAGCGCCCGTTGAAATACAGCGAGTTGGTCTTGTTGATGTATTGCTTGCTGAAATACCTGGCACTCAGCCACACCCGCCAGGCGCCGAATCTGTACGAAGGCTCAATCTCCAATTCTGTCTTCGAGAGGGCGGTGATGGTCTTGTCTGTGAAGTCATATTCCTCTGTCACGCCGTCGCTGAAAGTGGGGGTAATCTTGAAATTCTTGTACTTCGGGTCGCGGATGGTGAACATCACATGGATGCTCAGGCCGTCGATAGGGGTGATCATTGCGTCAGTGAGCCATCCAAGCGTCGCCATATCGTAGAAGAACGGTGTGGTGAACGACTCGCTCATGCCTGCCTTCATGTCGCCAACGTCTTTCGTCAGCACATGACTCAGATTAGGGCGCTCCTGTGAGTTCTTCATGCTGATGTAAGTCATCTGCGAGGTGAGGTCTATCCATTTGTTCTTCCAATAGATACCCCCTCGGAAATAGTGTGTGGGCATACTCTCTTGTGTGGGATAGATATAGGTGCCGTAATGGAACAGCTGCGAATGGATGGTGGCGGTGGAGTATTCTGCCTGCAGGCCGAACCCTTTCAGTAATGCGTAGCGGGCACAGCCGATGAAGGCATAGTTGAAATGGGTGTTGTTGAAATAATTCTTTTCAACGCCATTGTCCGCGAGACTGAAGCCGACATGACGGGCATTACCCTCGGTCATATCGTTGGCGGCATAGCCACGCACGTTCAACAGCTCTAACCTGGCACCTGCATAGAGCCACAGACGGTTGGTGACATTCCACTCGTCGGAGACCAGGCCGAAAAGCTTATGCTCATGACCGTCGTAATACTCGGCATAGGTGTTGAAGGAATAGCCTTCGTGGCCGTTGAGCAGTAATAGTTTCGGGTCTTTCTTGGCTTCATGGGCGAAGAGGTACATTGAGGTGTAGGTACCTCCGGCATTGAGCCAGTAGTCAACTTCTGTGCGCCAACTGTGGCGACGGTTCTTTGACTGGCCCGTCAGTTCTGCATTGGTCATCCAGGAATGTTCGAACCCATCGAAACGCAACATTCGGCGCGTCTGTACCTTGCCCGTATAGTCCGTACCGTTCTCGTAGGTATATCCGCTACCCACAGTAGCATCGCTCACCCCCATGACGGAGGCGTTGGAACGGTAGGAGTGACCGTGCTTGAATTTGCTGTGGACAGACAGCTTGAGACCGCTGTCCCAGTTATAGTCGAGCAGGAAGTTCACGTTGTGAACCTTATTGGTGTTCGCCTCGTCGATATCCTGCTCCTCCATTCGGCCTGTTGCTAAATCCAGGAATTTCACCTTATCGTTGGCAGGGCGGTATTGGTCTATTCCCAATTTGAAACCATCGTACTCCTTTACGCTGCCGTCGCCCACAAAGACAAAGGGGCCGTAAATCTCGTTGATCTCCTTGAATTGCGAATACTGGTAGATGAGGCCTGCCTTGCCTCGGCCTTCGTTCCAGGTCTTCGAGACAGCGGCCTTGTAGAAGTGGACACTCTCCTGCAAGGGTGTCATGTCGAGATGATTACTGCCAGGATCCATGTTATGATAGGTGCCGATGCTGAGGCCCCAACCCTTTCCGACGGGTGTTGAGACATTTGCATCTATCGCATGACGGCCAAAGTGGTTGAACGTGTAATTGACCTTGCCCTCTAACGAGTCGCCTGCCAGTTTCGACTTGCTGTCCAGGCTGTAGGTGATGATGCCATATTTCAGCACCATGTCCTGCGGGCCTGTCGTCCGTACGGACTCATGACTGACGCCGCTGTGCCACGACTTGTAGGGATAGACCTGATAATTATAGTAAGACACGGGCAGGCCGTCCTCATAGATATAGGCATGGCCTGAGATGGGCAGCCCTAAGGATATCTGGCGCGGCTGCGAGACGGAGGATGCATTCATCAGCACATTCCTGTTGTTGTCGCCTGAAGTGCTCTTGGCACTGTCGGCCACAACCTCCTGGGCCATTGCTCCAATGGCTGTCGTGATACTAAGAAGGGTTGCTGTTAACGTTCTTACAAAACTCATAGGCTAATGACAGTCGTGGCGGCTATGTCCTATTTGACAAGATTGCCGAGAATGTCGCGTGTCAGTTCCTTAGTGATGGAACGGGTGGCGGCACTAGTGGCGTTCTTCACAACGCGGCCTGTAGCGGAGGTTTTCGACTTGGTTTTCTTGCCCGTCACCTTGTCGCTGACGTACGTGCCGAGGATGGTGGCGAGGGTGGAGGTGACGGCGGTGATGACGGCCTTCCACACCTTGCTCATCATGCCGGGCTTCTTCTTCTCGGCCTTGGCTTCAGCAGGCTTCGGGATGTCGATCTCCGTCTCTTGCTTCTCTGCTTCCGCCAGTTGTCTCTCGGCATCGGCAATGAGCATCTCGAATGCACTCTCGCGCTCCTTTGACTCGTCGTATTTGCCGAAGATGCGGCTCTGGCGGATGATGTCGTTACGCTGGCCTTCTGTGACGGCTCCGATCTGCGACAACGGGAAGAGTATCTTGGCGCGCTCCACAATAGAGGGGGCTCCCTTTTCGTCGAGGAAGCTCACAAGGGCCTCACCCGTCTCGAGGTTCATGATGGCCTCATCGGTCTTGAACTCAGGATTGGCACGGAAGGTATCAGCAGCGGTCTTAACGGCCTTCTGGTCCTTTGGCGTATAGGCACGAAGGGCGTGCAGCACACGGTTGCCGAGCTGTCCGAGGATGTTCTCAGGAATGTCCGTAGGACTCTGGGTGATGAAGTAGATGCCCACGCCCTTCGAGCGGATGAGACGGATGACCTGTTCAATCTTGTCGAGCAGGGCCTTCGAGGTGTCTGTGAACAGCATGTGTGCTTCGTCGAAGAAGAACACGAGCTTCGGCAATGGCAGGTCGCCGACCTCAGGCAGGGTGGTGTAGAGCTCGGAGAGCAACCAGAGCAGGAACGTGGAGTAGAGCTTGGGCTGCAGCATCAGCTTGTCGGCAGCGAGCACGCTCATCACACCCTTGCCGCCTTCGCACTGCAGCAGGTCGTAGATATCGAAGGAGGGCAGGCCGAAGAACTTGTCGGCACCCTGGTTCTCAAGCTGCAACAGCGAGCGCTGGATGGCGCCGATGGTGGCAGTGGTGATATAGCCGTATTTCGTGGTATATTCCTTGGCGTGCTGCGATACCCAGTCGAGCATGGAGCGCAGATCCTTCAGGTCGTCGAGCAGCAGTCCGCGCTCGTCGGCGATGCGGAACACGATGTTGAGCACACCGTCCTGCGTCTCGTTCAGTTGCAGCAGACGACTCAGCAGCTGGGGCCCCATCTGACTGATGGTGGCGCGCATGGGATGGCCCTGCTCGCCGAACACGTCATAGAAGCGAACGGGACAGGACTGGAACTCCGGGTTCTCGATGCCGAATTCGGGCATACGCTTCTCGATGAAGCCGCTGAGGCGTCCTGTCTGTGAGATGCCCGAGAGGTCACCCTTCATGTCGGCCATGAAGCAGGGCACGCCTGCCTGGCAGAATGATTCGGCCATCACCTGCAGGGTGACGGTCTTACCTGTACCTGTGGCTCCCGCGATGAGTCCGTGGCGGTTAGCCATCTTACCTGTGATACTGAGCGCACCGTTGGCGCAATGGGCGATATACAGCCCGCGTTCCTTGTCGTACATAGTTTTACGTCTTTAGTAAAAAAGGCTCCCCGATGGGAGCCTTTGTATTTGATTAGTTGTATTTCAGAATCTGTCCCGGCATCAGTCGAATGTTCTTGCCGATGTGGTTAAGCTTGCAGAGGGCATCTATCGTCATCCCTCGTTTGCGGGCGATGGATTGCAGCGACTCACCCTTCTTCACCTTGTGGAAGTGTACCTCGGGGGCAAACGATGCCTCGGGAGCTGCAATAGCCATCTCGGAATCGTCGTCTTCGTCCGTTTCGAAGCGGCCGCCATTGTTCATTGTGGAGTTGGCACCACGCAGACTGGTGGCAATGGCCGACTCGTGTGCGTACGTACTGCGTTTGAATGTGTAGAAGTCGCCCGTCACGTCCTGATTACGGAAGTCGAACATCAGGGCTGGATTGAGGGCCACGCCGCAGAGACGCGTCTCGAAATGCAGGTGCGAACCTGTGCTGCGTCCCGTACTACCGCCGAGGGCGATGGGATCGCCTGCACGCACTTCCTGATTCTCTTTCACGAGCCACTTTGACAGGTGACCATAATAGGTCTCCAAACCGTTATAGTGACGGATGACGATATACATACCGTATCCTTTACGTAATCCTTCGTTCCTGACAACGCGCACCTTACCACTGAATGCGGCACGGATGGTATCACCTATATACACCTTGATGTCAAGTCCCTTGTGCTGGCGACCCCAACGGGCGCCGAAGTTGGAGGTGATGACACGGCTGGGTGTCGGCATACAGAAGTCACGCAGGTCGATCTTGGTTTCATCGGGCAACGGGGTGTTGGCGCGATAGTGCGTTGAGAGGTTGTCAAACTCATCATAGAGATCCGATGCGGGATTGTCGAGCATCTCCTGATATATCAGACGGTTGAGTGCAACGGAGTCAACCTTCTTCATTTTCTTGTCCACGGGAGCCTGACGCGCCAAGAGATCCTGAGCCTGCATAGAGGTGGACGTCAGCGACATCAATGCTATGATAAATGCTGTTTTGAGCTCTTTAATCATTCTTTCTTCAGTTAGGGTTTTAATTGCAAAAAGCAAAAATACGGTTGCAAAGGTAATAAAAACTATTCGAAAATCGCAAAGATGTGTGTGCCCGTTAACAAAGTTTGGGGTCTTTTTAACACTTAATAATGTTTACGCACACGTCAGGAGATAGCAGCCCAGTTGATGTTGGTCTTGCGGAGTTCCTTGAGCCTGCGCCAGAGAATGGCGTATTTATCGGAGGTGCAGGTGGGGTCTTCCTCAATGATGGGACGGGCTGTGTCGCGGGCCATCTGTACGAGTTGTCCGTCACGTGCGATGTCTGCAATCTTCAGGTCGAAGGCCATGCCGCTCTGCTGGGTGCCCTCCAAGTCGCCAGGGCCGCGCAGCTTCAGGTCGGCCTCGGCAATGCGGAAGCCGTCGTTGGTATCACACATGATGTCGATGCGCTTGCGGGTGTCCTCACTGAGCTTATAAGGCGTAACGAGGATGCAATAGCTTTGGTCGGCGCCTCGGCCTACGCGCCCTCTGAGCTGGTGCAGCTGTGCCAGACCGAAGCGTTGGGCTTCGAGAATGACCATCACGGAGGCATTGGGTACATTCACGCCCACCTCGATGACCGTGGTGGCTACGAGGATCTGGGTCTCGCCGCTGACGAACCGCTGCATCTCATCCTCCTTGTCCTTGGGCTTCATCTTGCCATGGACCTTGCTGAGACGGAACTCTGGGAAGGCCTGCTTCAGCACTTCGAAGCCGTCTTCGAGATTCTTCAGGTCGCTCTTCTCACTCTCTTCGATAAGGGGGAACACGATATACACCTGCCGCCCCTCATGGATCTGTTGGCGGATGCCGTCGTAGAGCGAGGTCATGCGGGAGTCGAAAACGTGGGTGGTGCGTATGGGCTTACGGCCTGGCGGCAGCTCGTCGATGACGCTCACGTCGAGGTCACCGTAGAGGGTCATGGCGAGGGTACGTGGGATAGGGGTGGCGGTCATCACCAACACATGGGGCGGGTTCGTGCTCTTGTTCCAGAGTTTGGCACGCTGGGCGACACCAAAGCGGTGCTGCTCATCGACGACCACGAAGCCGAGACGGGCAAATTGTACGGTATCTTCAATGACGGCATGAGTGCCCACGAGGATGTGGACGGTGCCGTCCATCAGGCCCTCGAGAATCTCCTCGCGGCGCTTGCCTTTCACGATGCCTGTCAGCAGGGCCACGCGCAGGTCCATACCTTTCAGGAAGTCCATAATGGTTGCGAGGTGCTGCTCTGCGAGTATCTCCGTGGGGGCCATGATGCAGGCCTGGTAGCCGTTGTCGATGGCAATGAGCATCGACATCAGGGCCACGAGGGTCTTGCCTGAGCCTACATCACCCTGCAGCAGACGGTTCATCTGGCGACCGCTGCCCATGTCCTTGCGGATTTCACGGATCACCCGTTTCTGGGCTTCTGTCAGGGCGAAGGGCAGATGATGGTGATAGAAGGTGTTGAAAACCTCGCCCACCTGTGAGAATACGTAGCCTCGGTATTTCCGTCGCTGGTCACTTGCGTACCTTAATATATTCAGCTGCACGTAAAACAGCTCCTCGAACTTCAGGCGCAACCGTGCCTGTTGCAGCGACTTGGCATCCTGCGGATAGTGTACGGTGCGGAAGGCCTCGTCGCGTCCCATCAGGTGGTGTTCAGCGATGAGGAAGTTCGGCAGGGTCTCTGGCAGCGGAGGCAGCTTTTCGATGAGCGTCTTGACAAGACGCTCCACACAACGGCTATTCATACCGCTCTTCTTCATCCGCTCCGATGTGTTGTAGTAGGGCTGTAGCCCTAGTGGAAGGTGGAGGGTGGAGGGTGGAGGGAGATTAGTTTCAAGGGCAGATTCTGTGGTAAGGGTATTCTCCCTCCACCCTCCACTCTCCACCTTCCACTCATCTAAGTCCGGATGCGTGAAGTTGATGCGGTTGTTGAAGACGGTGGGCTTGCCGAAGACAAGATACTTCGTGCCGATCTTGTAGTTCTGCTTGGCGTATTTGCCGCCATTGAACCATGTGAGGTCGCAGATGCCCGTGCCGTCGGTGAAGTGAGCCACAACGCGTTCCTTTCTGGCACCCATGGGGAAGGTCTCAAAACTGAGGATATGACCAATCACCTGCACGAAGGGCATGTCGCCCGTCAGGTCGTGGATGGTATAGACCTTCGAGCGGTCCACATATTTATAAGGATAATACTCCAACAGGTCACCATAGGTCTCTATGCCAAGCTCGTTGCTCAGCATCTTCTTGCGGTTAGGCCCTACGCCTGGCAAGTACATGATGTCCTGGTCGAGAATATTCAATGGATAATGGATAATGGAGAATGGAGAATGGCTTCAGCCACGACGAGGTCGTAGGGTGTGGTGATTTTGATGTTCTCGCGGTTGCCGTCGACGAGGGTGATGGGGTGGCCGTATGACTCCACGACAGAGGCATCATCCGTAAAGCCGTCGTTGTAGGGCTGACGATTGGCTGCCTTGAGCAGTTGGATATCGAAGGTCTGTGGCGTCTGCACCAGACGGTACTCGTCGCGCGGCACCGTCTCGGACTCTTTCTTGCCTCGGACTTCACGGACTGTCTCGGACTCTTTTGCTTCGGAATAAATTGTCTGCGTTAGTCCGTTTTGTCCGTTGCTGAAATTATTGCCTCGGACTTCACGGACTGCCTCGGACTCTTTTGCTTCGGAATAAATTGTCCGTGTTAGTCCGTTTTGTCCGTTGCTGAAATTATTGCCTCGGACTTCACGGACTGTCTCGGACGCTTCATTGGTCCGTGTTAGTCCGTTTTGTCCGTTGCTGAAAATTCTCCGGAGCGTTTCGACCACGGGGATGACAGGGATGACGGCCTTGGCAGTACGGGCTGTTTCGTAGCAGTTGCGGATGACCTCGATGCTGGGGAAGGGCCGCACGCCGTCATGCACGCCGACGACGCCCTCGGCATCGTCTGGCACAAGCGCGAGGCCGTTCTGTACGGAATGGAAGCGGGTCTGTCCGCCATTAGCCAATAAATACCCCACTTCGAAATCGTACTCTTTGCAAAGTTCCTTCCAATAGTCCTGTTGGGCCTCTGGCAGTACGAGGATGATCTGCAGATCAGCCGAATACTCGCGGAACCTTTCGATGGTCCGCATCAGTACTGGCTTCCCGCCGATGGGCAGAAACTGCTTGGGTATCTCGCCCCCCATCCGCAGCCCCTTACCCCCTGCCACGATAATCACGTAATCCATATCCTTTCTTTTTGGCCTCGGACTTTACGGACTATCTCGGACTTATTATTATACTTCGGAGTAAATTGTCCGTTTTCGTCCGTTTTGTCCGTTGCTTATATTCTTGCCTCGGACTTTACGGACTATCTCGGACTTATTATTATGCTTCGGAGTAAATTGTCCGTTTTCGTCCGTTTTGTCCGTTGCTTATATTCTTGCCTCGGACTATACGGACTGTCTCGGACTTTTCTTTTGTCCGCGTTAGTCCGTGTTTGTCCGTTGCTTATTTTCGAATGATGCGTTTGTAGTCTCGCCCTTCTCCGAAATTTAGCAGATAGCCGACTTTGAACTGAGTGATGTTGAGATAGTTAATGAGTTGAGCAGAATTGGCAGGAGTCAGATTTGGAATCGATTTTAGTTCCAATATGATTTTGTTATCAACAACAATATCGGGAATAAATTCTCCGATGATTCTCCCTTTGTAATGAACATTCAAATGCTTCTGCCGCTCATAAGGAATCCCCATCTCATCGAACTCTATACTTAGCGCATTCTCGTAAACACTTTCAAGTAAACCTGTGGTCAGATGTTTGAGTACATTGAAATACGCTTCAAGAATCTGATTGGAAAGTTCCTCGTATATTAACATCCTCAATAGTCCGCGTTAGTCCGTAAAGTCCGATGCTCTGTTATTGCATCAGGTGCTTGAAGCGCATGCCCTCGGCAATCTGGTCGGAGGTCTTCTTATCGACCAGCTGGGCGAGCAGTTCGTAGGCGTATGGGAAAGCAGCGGCTGGCCCCTCGCCAGTGGTGATGTTGCCATCCACGGTCACAAGGTCGCCCGTGTAGGTGGCACCTGTTTCTGCCAGAGCCTTCTCGAAGCCTGGATAGCATGTGGCCTTCTTGCCGTCGAGGATACCCAACTGTGCCAACACGACTGCTGGCGAGGCGCAGATGGCGGCCACCTTCTTGCCTGCTGCAAACTGATCGCAGACCACCTTGCAAACACCCTCGTGGGCATACAGGTTGCTGGCACCAGGCATACCGCCAGGCAGCATGATCAGGTCGGCATCCTCGTAGTCGCCCTGGTCGAACTGGATGTCAGCCTCGATGTTCACACCGTGAGCCGACTCCACCAGCGGGAACTCCGTCGTGCTTACTGTTACTACTTCTACACCACCGCGGCGCAGCACGTCGATGGGGATCAGCGCCTCGACATCCTCGAAGCCGTCTGCTAAGAATACATAAACTTTTGCCATGATTTCCTATTTTTGGGGGATTATTTTGCGCTGCGCACGAACCAAGCGGGATGGCAGGTGAAATACGGATCGGAGAAGAGGTATCTCTCCTGACGCTCAGGGGTGATGAAAAGCTCTCCGCTCCAGAGGTCAATCTCACCCGACTGCAAGGCTGTAGGAATCTCAGCCATCGTGTAGAGGCTGATGCTGGCAGGGCGGTTGATGGCGGATGCGAAGCGGCGGATAAGCTCGACCTCAAAGCCGCGCCACTCAGTGCCTACATAGAATGCCATCGGGGCAATGATGGTATTGATGCCCACAGGCAGTATTTCGCCCGTGCCTATCTGCTGGATCTCGGGCATCTCCACCTTCTCAGGGTCATCAGCGTTGATCCAGCGGTTATAGATTTCCTGGTAGAGACCGCTCTGACGGGCCTCGGCGAGGAAGGCATTGAACTGGTCAACGAGCGGCTGGCTGTCCTTACGGAAGGCAAAGCCGATATCGAACGACTTGTCGTCGAGGAAGCCGATCTCGATGCCGCTGCGTTTCATCTCACTGCGAGAGATGGCGATCTCATCGTCCTTCCAGGCGTCGATCTCACCGTTCACGAGTGCCTCGAAGCCCTTCTTCGTGTCGGCATAGCGGCGGACATTGAAGTCGTTCTGTTTCGACAGCTCTTCATCATAGATACTACCGATCTCCACGCCGACGGTCTTACCCTTCAGGTCGGCAATTGAGCGGATGGCATTGTTAGTCACAGGGTCGTCATTGCTTGTACACGACACCAAAACTGTCATACTGCATACAGCGGCCAACAGCATAAGAACAGAAAAACTGATTCTCTTCATTGTTACGATTGTTTTTATACTAATTATGTTTATCGAGTTATTCGTTTGTATTCTGGCTGCAAAGATAAGAAATTATTTCCAATAATCCAACTGTTTTGCCCTTTTTTATTCCTTATTCAGACTGGAAATGACGGTGATGCGGCCTTGCGGCTCTGCGTATGGCTGGCCGATATTGCCGCCGAGGACGTCGGTGACGTACTGCACCATGGCATCACGATAGAGGGTGGTGGTGTATTCCTCGACGGTACAGTCGGCAAACAGGCCACGGAACCCGCCCTTGATGGTGGCATAGTCGGTGGATGCAATGGTATAGGTGGCTGTGGGCGAGAGCGGAGCGTAGGTGCCGTCAGCCTGCAGAACCTCGACATCGGTGATGCTGTGGTCGGCAACGATGATGGTATAGCGTAGTCCTGACACCTGCGGGAAGTCGCCGTCACCAGCGGGCAGCAAAGAGGTGTTCTGGCGCAACACCTCCAGGATCTGTGCGCCGGTGGCCTGAATCTTGATGGCACAATTGTCGAAGGGCAACATATTGATGATGTCGCCGTAGGTAATGTCGCCCTGGTTCACGTTCTGGCGGATCGAACCGCCGAGCAGCATACCGATGTCGGCCTTCATCAGCCATCGCAAGGCATCGGTTGTCAGGTCGCCGGTGTTGGTCTCCTGTCTGCGTGTCAGGCCGGTACCGTTAGCGTCGGTCACCACGAGCGGATAGTCGCTATGCATCACCACACGGCCCGTCTGTTCCATCATCTGCCGGTTCACGTCCTGTATCTCGGCATCCACCGTCTGACTCACCTGTGTGACCTGCTCTGTGGGTATCAGCGTGATGTCTATCTGCCCCTCGGCACCAATCCACAGCTTGCCTATGTTCTCGAAGTAGGCACCCGGGTTGACCAAGGGCACCAGCTGGCCCTGATTGTTCTTGATGAGGGTATCGACCACATCGTGCGAGTGGCCGTCGAGTACGACATCGATGCTATGGGTGTGTGAGATGATGTAGTTGCTCGTCTGATTGTTGGTCGGGTCATTCGCCTTGTCTTCGCCCGTATGCGACAGCAGCACCACATGCTGGGCTCCCTCGGAGCGGGCTTCATCGACAGCCTGCTGCACCATGTCGGTGTATGACTCATCGTGGAGCGTATAGACCGACTGGCCTTGGGCATCATGGAAGGCAAACCACTCGGCCTTCTGTTCCGTATAGGGCATCAGCACACCCACGAACGCCACCTTGCGGCCACCGTAGTTGCGGATGGTATAGGGGGCATAGATGCGGTTGCCCTGCATGTCGGTATAGTTGCAGCACACCACTGGCACGTTGTCTCCGTCGAGCAGTTCGCGCATACGGGCCACACCATAGTCGAACTCGTGGTTGCCCAGCGTGACGGCGTCATAGTGCATCGCGCTCATGATGTCGGTGATGTGCTGTCCGTGCGAGATAGCACCCGGCGTGCCTCCCTGCAGGTAGTCGCCGCTCGAGACCAATGCAGCCCATGCGGTGTCGGCTATGGCATCGCGCAGCCCGGCCATCTTGGCATAGCCGTCGATGGCGCAATGCACGTCGGTATCAAACAAGATGACGATGCTCTGCCGTACCTTGTCAGGATTGTCAACACCATTGTCGGACTTGCTGCACGATGTCAGCAGACTTGCGAGGCAGATTGTCAGGATGGTGACCAGCATTCTTACCATGTTGAATGTTTTTTCTCCCATATTCTATTGCGTAGTTATAGTTATCGGGTGCAAATATACGAATAATTTATGAATAATACATGTTAAATTCGTGGAAATTTATATTGCTTAAAAAAACACGCTGCACCTGGCGCACCTCCTGCACCTGACTGGTGTCAACCATGTCAGAAAAAGGCATTTTAATTAATATCCAATTAGTGCATATCTATTCAAAAGCAGGTGCTGCTTAGGTGCATAAAGCCCCCAAAAAGCTGGAAAAATAGACTTTTCCTCAGTACGGAGCCTCCGTACGAATGAGCGGAGCCTCTAAATTTTCCTACGGAACCTCTAAATTTTCCTACGGAGCCTCCAATCAGAGCCCAAAAGGCCCCTTTTCCCCCACCCAAAAGACGACGTGAATATTTATTCAGGTGCATGAGGTGCGTCAGGTGCAGCCTCAGAAGTCAGGGTCCAGGTATCGTTTTTCTTTTCGGAATCATCTGGGTCAGAGCTCGATATGGTGAGTATCAGGTGGTATTCTATTTGGTTTATACTGTCGTAGTAAAGATAATCATCCTCTTTGGGGGTATAGTCCCAAATACGTCCATTTTTATTTATCGATTGTCCGTTGAAGGTGATGTTGCCGCAGGTGTTATATTCATGATTGATTGAGCTGTTGCCGATGGGGTATGCCACACTGTGGCCCCTGATGGCGGTGACGCTGACAAAGCCATCACGATTCTCGATGGTGATATCGCCGCAGACGCTGGGCCGTCTGCGATCACCTTTTCCGCAGCCGATGCCTGTGCCTAACTCTTTGCCCGTAGCGATGACGGTGCCGCCCGAGATGGTGATGTCGCCGCAGGTGCCAAATACTCCGCCGCCGATGCCCGCGCTGTCCCCTCCGCCCGTAGCGGTCACGGTGCCGCCCGTGATGGTGATGTTGCCGCAGACGTTAGTGCCGTTGGCACCATCTATCTCCGCTGCCGATGCCCGCACCACCTTCACCCGTGGCAATGACGGTACCGCCCGTGATGGTGATGTCGCCGCAGACAGAGGCGCTATAACCGCAGCCAATACCTGCAGAATTACTACCACCCGTAGCGATGATATCTCCGCCCTCAATGCAGATGTTGCCGCAGGTCATGTCATCTCCGCTGCCGATGCCCGCTGCCCAGCCGCTTCTGACGGTGAGCTTGCCCTCGCCTTTGATGGTGAGCGTCGTACCCTCGGGGCCAGGCTGAATGCCGGGATAGTAGCTTTGGAATCCCCCCACGCTGTTCTCGCCGACGAGGATGATGGTGGCTTCGCCCTCGCAGGTGATGCCCGCCCACATGTGGTTCTTCTGATCTCGATGGATAATCGCATCTCTCAGAACCACCTTTGCGCCCTCGGCGATGCTGATCTTATAGGGCTGCGTATTGTCGTCGAGCGTGCCCCTCAGGGTGTCGCCGTCCTGCGCCACATAGTCGCTCATGAGCATCGACAGGTCAACGGTCTGCCCGCCCGGTAGCCCCTCGCCCGGGTTATCTGTCGGATTGTCAATCTTTGAGCACGAGGTCATCATCGCGCCCGTCATGGCCAGCCCCACCGTCATGGCCGCCATCGTCAGGAATGTCTTTATCCTCATCGTTGTCATGATAGAATGTAATGATCAATACGCGGGAGTCAGCGTCCAGGTGTCGTTTTCTTTTTCAGGATCATCTGGGTCAGAGCTCGATATAGTGAGTATCAGGCCGTCATAGTAGCCTGCTTTGGGTCTATACCCAAGATTATCCCCAAAATTGTTGATCGATTCGCTGTTGAAGGTGATGTTGCCGCAGGTGTTACAATCTTTTTCGTTTGAGCTGACGCCGATTGGTCTGTGCGCTCTGCCGCCCTTGATGGCGGTGACGCTGACAAAGCCTTCACCACTCTCGATAGTGATATCGCCGCAGAAGCTAGGATAATCGTACCTACCTCCTCCGCAGCCGATGCCTGCGCCGTTGCCTTCGCCCATGGCGATGACGGTGCCGCCCGTGATGATGATGTCGCCGCAGGTGCCACAATTTCCGCTACCGATGCCCGCGCTGTCCCTTCCGCCCGTAGCGGTCACGGTGCCGCCCGTGATGGTGATGTCGCCGCAGACGTTGGTGCCATAGAAACCATCTCCGCTGCCGATACCTGCACCGCCTTCGCCCGTGGCAACGACAGTGCCGCCCGAAATGGTGATGTTGCCGCAAGAGCCATTTTTCCCGCAGCCGATGCCAGCAGCTCCCCCCGTAGCGGTGATGTCGCCGCCCTCAATGCGGATGTTGCCGCAACTGATGTTATAGCCGCTGCCGATGCCCGATGATTGCCAGCCGCCGATGGCGGAGAGCTTGCCCTCGCCTTTGATGGTGAGCGTCGTACCCTCGGGGCCAGGCTGAATGCCGGGATAGTACGAGTCGAATCCCTCCACGCTGTTCTCGCCGTCGAGGATGATGGTGGCGTCGCCCAAGCAGGTGATGCCCGCCCACGGGTAGTTCTTTTTGTCGTTATCCTTGATAGTCACATTGCTCAGAACCACCGTCGCGCCCTCAGCGATGCTGATCATATAGGGCTGCTTGCTCCCGTCGAGCGTGCCGGTGAGCACGTCGCCGTCCTTCGCGACATAGTTGCTCTCGAGCTTCGAAAGGTCAACTGTCTGCGTCCCTGGTGGCACAATGACGTCCGGAACATCTATCGGATTGTCTTGGTTCGCGCACGACGTCATCATCGCGCCCGTCAGGGCCAGTCCCATCGTCGTGGCCACTATCAGGAAGAAGTTCTTTGTCTTCATAAGCATTTTTAATTCTATTGGGTTTATAATTCTGATTTCGGTTGCTAATTTGTGGCAAAGTTAGTCATTTATTTCCAAATTAGTAAGAAAACCACCACTTTTTTGCACTTTGATGACCATTTTCGCTGTCAAATGTTTGGAAGTGTAAGATTTTCCTTTTAAATTTGCAGCAAAATTAAGATGTATGATGGAATATCACAGACTCAGATTCGCCCTTTTCGGCAATACCTATCAGGGCAGTAAGTCGGCCAGCATCCAACAGATGATCGCCAGTATCCGCCGCTATGATGCCGAGCTCTACGTCGACAAGGAGTACTATGACTTCCTGAAGCTCAACCAGCATCTCGACATCAGGGCCACCAAGCTGTTTGTCAACGACGACTTTGAGGCCGACTACGCCATCTCTATGGGTGGCGACGGTACCTTCCTGAAGACCGCCGGCAGGGTGGGGCAGAAGAGCATCCCCATCCTCGGCGTCAACATGGGCCGTCTCGGATTCCTTGCCGACATCAGCCCGGAACGGTTCGATGCCACCCTGGATGCCATCTATCGCGATGACTTCTTCTTGGAGTCGCGTG
>Ga0310786_10002474_pt1 | contig 28174 bp, 23 predicted proteins | sample AusTroGonzalo_MG_FD_203881 | JGI IMG/M metagenome (GOLD analysis project Ga0310786, IMG submission 203881) | Bovine rumen microbial communities from tropical cattle in Woodstock, Queensland, Australia - Gonzalo_03 (v2) (version 2) | ecosystem: Host-associated > Mammals > Digestive system >...
ATTCGTACTTCACGAAGTCCGAGTTCAGGAAACAGAAGTATTTCAAATGCGGGTTCCGTGAGAATAGGGATGTAATCTTCTATCGAATGAGCTCCGAAGACGATTTTGATGTCGATTCTTTCCGAAGAGCGATTGAATATTTGATCGAACTCAATGCTACAAACATAATAAATCCCTACGAATCGCTTTGAAACGCGAGTTGTAGGGACTAACTGCAGGGATTTATTATTATCCATCCCTACAAATAGCGCTGAATCGCGAATTGCAGGGACGAGTTGCAGGGATTTATTTTACTATAAAAGGCTCGATAGACTTAAGGAACTCGTCGCAGTCGTCAGAGAAGATCTGGCACTCGAGCTTCTCGGAAGGAACGATGCTGAAGATGCCCATAAGGCTCTTGGCATCCACATTGTATCTGCCTGAGATAAGGTCGATGTCGTAGCTGCAGAAGTTGGCTGCTGTTACGAAGTCCTTTACATCGTTGATGGTCATAAGTCTGACGTTAATCTTTTTCATTGGAGACCTCCTTGAAGAAATCTGTATATTTACGGGTTATTACGTCCCATGTAAAACGCTCTGATACGTACTGCTTACCGGTCTTGCCCATGATCTCGGCAGTCTCGGGGTTCTCGATATAGTACTTAACTGCACCTTCGAAGTCAAAGAAGTCCTTGAAGTAAAGTCCTGAATTAGACTCCGCAGCGAAAGCGCAGGTTACGTCGCAGTTCTCGTGCACAAGTACGGGTCTGCCGCACAGCCAGCTCTCCATTATTACTATCGAAAAGCTCTCGTGCGTCGAAGGCTGGCACAGGCACAGGGAAGCCGCGCATGCATCGTATTTATCTTCACGGTCAACGAATCCCAAGTCGATGATCTCGGAAGCGAAGTCCTTCGGGATCTCTATCTCGCCGCCGCCGATGAGGATCAGCTTAAGTGTGTTATAAGAAGGATTACGCTTCTTGAACTCGACGAAATACTTGATAAGAAGATCTACGTTCTTACCTGTGTCCTTACGTCCTGCGTAGAGGATGAATGGATCGTTGATCTTATATTTCTCTCTGAATCTGGAAGCGACGGGGTCGAAGTCGGAATCCACGCCTGCGCCCAGCACTTCCTGCTTAACGTTCGAAAGGTCATAGAGTGTGTTAGCGAGCTTCATCTCGTTAGAAGCGAGGTAGATCATACCCTTAAGCTTGCTGAATACGTCGTTATAGATGCTCATGTGAGCATAAGCTTCCTCGTGAAGACAGGGAATGAGCACGGATTTCTCGGGACAAGCCTGAATTCCGTAGTATGCAGTACCGAACATGTAGGGGATATGGACGAAGAGTGAATACTCGTCCTGATGCTCCTTGATGTATTCATAAAGCTTGGGAGAATTGACCATCTCCTTCATGAATACCTGCTCTTCTTCGGGTGTTACGGGGATTCCCTTGATGAACTTCAGGTTGATCTGATCGAAGGCCTCAGTGTCTCTTTTCCTTGCAGGGAAGCGGATAACCTTAAGACCGCCTTCATCAGCGGGACCTTCCTTATAGAAGTTGACCGACCAGTCAGAGGAGAACTCCTTGACGCAGGTCGTTAATATCTCCAGATCGACTCCCGAAGCGTTAAGATGCTTGGCTATACCGCGAAGTTCGGTCTCCGCGCCGCCTCTTATCTTGTCGCTGTACCAGGGAATAACGAAACCAATCTTTTTCATGGCGCTATTATAATAAAATATAGTCTTGTTTGACAACCCACGGGTAATGTAATAACATTTTCGGGTATTTTCTATCAAATGGGGTTATTTACAATGTCAAACATCTACAGAGACAAGGTAATAAACGAGATTTCCGAGAGTGATGTCGGTTCTACAGTTCGCGCATGCGGCTGGATCGAGAATATCAGAGATCACGGCGGAGTATCTTTTATCGATCTTCGCGACCAGTATGGCGTTCTTCAGGTAGTTATGAGAGACACTAATCTCCTTGACGGTCTCGTTAAGGAAGAGTGCATCAGTGTTGAGGGCGTTATCGAGCACAGAGACGAAGAGACTTATAATCCCAAGATCGCTACGGGTACTATCGAGCTCGACTGCAAGAAGGTAGACGTTCTCGGTAAGGTTTACTCACAGCTTCCTTTCGAAGTGCAGACAAGCAAGGAAATCAGAGAGGACGTAAGACTTAAGTACCGCTACCTCGACCTTCGTAACAAGAAGGTTAAGGACAATATCCTCTTCAGATCCAAGGTTATCTCTTTCTTGAGATCAACAATGGAGGAGATGGGATTCGTAGAGTTCCAGACACCTATCCTCACATCATCTTCACCTGAGGGTGCAAGAGACTATATCGTTCCTTCCAGAAAGTATAAGGGCAAGTTCTATGCTCTCCCGCAGGCGCCTCAGCAGTTCAAGCAGCTCCTGATGGTTTCCGGCTTCGATAAGTATTATCAGATCGCTCCTTGCTTCAGAGACGAGGATGCAAGAGCAGACAGATCTCCCGGAGAGTTCTACCAGCTCGACTTCGAGATGAGCTTCGCTACACAGGAGGACGTCTTCGCTGCAGGTGAGGAAGTTCTTACTAAGGTATTCAAGAAGTTCGCACCCGAGGGCGCAGTTGTTACTGAGGCACCTTATCCGATCATTCCTTATAAGCAGGCAATGCTCGAGTTCGGTTCCGATAAGCCTGACCTCAGAAACCCCTTGAGAATCATCGATGTAACTGAGTTCTTCTCACGCTGCACATTCAAGGCTTTCATCGGCAAGACAGTAAGAGCTATCAACGTTCACGCTAAGCTTTCTAAGGGCCAGCACGAGAAGATGCTTAAGTTCGCTCAGGACGAGCTCGGTATGGGCGGTCTTGGTTACCTCGAAGTTCTCGAGGATATGTCTTACAAGGGACCTATCGATAAGTTCATTCCTGACGATATGAAGACAGAACTTGCTACACTTGCCGGTCTTCAGAAGGGCGACACGATTTTCTTCATCGCTGATACAGAGGCTAAGGCTAATGAGTGTGCAGGTAAGATCAGAAACGAGCTCGGTGCAAGACTCGACCTCATCGAGAAGAACGCTTACCGTTTCTGCTATGTAAATGATTTCCCGATGTATGAGTATGACAAGGAGACAAAGAAGTACATCTTCACACACAATCCTTTCTCCATGCCTCAGGGCGGACTCGATGCTCTTAACAACAAGAAGCCCGAGGAGATCCTCGCTTACCAGTACGATATCGTATGTAACGGCGTAGAGCTCTCTTCCGGTGCTGTCAGAAACCACGATGTTGAGATCATGAAGAAGGCGTTCGAGATCGCAGGCTACACTGAGGAGGATCTCAAGCAGAGATTCGGCGCTCTCTACAACGCATTCCAGTATGGCGCACCTCCGCACGCAGGTATGGCTCCCGGTGTTGACCGTATGATCATGCTCATGAGAAACGAGGAGTCCATCCGTGAGGTTATCGCATTCCCTATGAACGGTAATGCACAGGATCTTCTCTGCGGTGCTCCCGGTGACGTTACTGAGCAGCAGCTTCGTGAGGTTCACATCAAGGTTAGACAGTAATGTCTAAAGGCAAAGTTTATTTTTACACGCTCGGGTGTCGCGTCAATCAGTATGAGACTGACGCGGCTCGCGAGCTTTTTATTTCCGCGGGTTACGAGATCGTCTGCGATCATGCGGATGCTGACATATGCATCGTTAATACATGTACGGTAACGGGCGAAGCTGACCGTAAGTCGCGTCAGCACTTAAGAGGTCTTGCGCGTCTTAACCCGGGTGCTCTGATCGTCGCCATGGGCTGCGCGTCAGAGATGGCGGACGGCGAGGTCGAAGCTGACATCGTACTTGGTACACGCGACAAGAAGGAACTCTTGAATCGTGTTGAGGAGTTCCTGTCACAGCGAAAAGCTTACTCTCATAAGTCTTCACACACACGTCCCGAACTTAGCAAGACGGATGTATATCACGACTTCGGTACAGTAGTCTCTCCTGAAGGAAGCAGAGCTTTCCTTAAGATCCAGGACGGCTGCAATAACTTCTGCACTTACTGTATCATTCCTTTCGCGAGGGGAAGAGTGGCTTCGAGGTCACGTGAGAGTATCAGGGAAGAGGTCGAGAAGCTTGCAGCAGCGGGCTTCCGTGAAGTGATTGTTTCCGGTATTGAGGTCTGCTCATACGGAGCTGACAGAGGTGAAGGAATCGAGGCTTTCCTAGGAGTTCTTCAGGATGTGGCAGCTATTCCCGGTATCGAGAGGATCAGATTAGGTTCGCTTGAGCCGTCTTCATTAAGTGAAGAATTCATAGAAGGTCTCGGTAAGATAAGACAGATGTGTCCTCATTTCCATCTGTCGCTTCAGAGCGGTTCTGATACAGTTCTGAAGCGCATGAACAGGAAGTACGACACGGCGCTTTATATGGAGAAAGTTGAGCTTCTGAGAAAACAGTTCCCGACGATGAAGCTTACGACTGATATTATCTGCGGCTTCCCGGGCGAGACAGACGAAGAGTTTGATGAGACCTATGAGTTTGTGCGCAAATGCGGTATCGATAAGGTGCATGTGTTTCCGTACTCGATAAGAAAGGGCACCAGAGCCGCTTCCATGAAGCAGGTGGACGGTGCTGCCAAGAAGGAGAGAACGGAGAAGCTTAGGAAGCTTTCTGATGAGCAGGAGCTGCTTTTCGCGCAGGCGCAGCTTGGTAAGAGGCTCGAAGTCCTTGTGGAGCAGTATCTTGATTACGGTAACGGGGACAGATACGGAACGGGCTACACGCGTGAATACGTGAAGGCTTTCTTCAAGGTCGAGGGGAAGGAGCCTGAAGTCGGTTCGATAGCGGAAGTGGAGGCGTTCGAGCCTTATTCTTTGAGTCTCTTGTGTAAACTTTTGTAAAATCTAAAAATTCCTTATTATTTTTAAATCTTATGTGGTAGAATGGATTTATTAAGGATAAGAGGGTTTATAAAGTTGGATACAGAGACAACCAAGTTTAATTTTTCCGTCGATAAGTCTGCGAATGCCAGAGAGCTCATGACTTATGTCCTTTATGCGCTGAAGGAGAAGGGATATAACCCGATCAATCAGTTGGTCGGTTACTTTATTTCCGGCGATCCTACTTATATCACAAGCTATAAGGGCGCGAGAGGTGTAATCAAGAGAATCGACAGAGACGAGCTGCTCGAAGTAATTATCTCCGAATACTGCAGCAAGTTGTGATATAGACCGATATATGGTATAACGGCGGCACTTGGGATTAAGGTGCCGCTTTTTTATTTATGTGAACGAGGAAAGGAATTAATATGGGCAAAGGAAGATGGATGGGAATCGACTTCGGAATGAAGCACATTGGAGTTGCTTTATCCGATGAGCTGTGGATAACCGCTTCAGGATTTGAGACAGTTAACTGGAACGGCCAGGATGATTCATGGGCTGTAAACAGGATTGTCGAGATCGCTAAGGAGAATAATGTAACGGGAATCGTACTCGGAAAGCCTTCAAGGACCGATGGTACGGTGTCTCATACAGAAGAGGCTGCAGTCGAGTTCGGTAAGAAGATCGAGAAACTGACCGGTATCACGCCTGTTATGAAGGACGAGAGATACACGACGGTACTCGCATCGAGATTCATGCAGGACGTCGGAAGATCAGCCAAGAAACAGAAGAAGGTTATCGATCAGGTAGCTGCAGAGATCATTCTGTCTGATTACCTCGAGACACTGCGATAATACCTATATTTATGTTAAAATTAATAAGTTAAATCTTTTATATAAGGAGACCCATATGGACGAAGATATCATCACATTGGTTAACGAAGAGACAGGCGAGGAAGTAAAGCTTCGCATTATTGATAATTTTGATATGGAAGACAGAAGCTTCGGCGTTTTCCTCACACTTGCTGAGAATGAGGACGATGCTGAGGTTGTTATCCTCGAGATGATCGAAGACGGAGAGGACATTATGCTCGAGTCTCTCGATGAGTCCGAAGAGGATGCTGTATATGATTTCTACGACAGCCTCTGCGACGCTGAGGAAGAGGACGGTTCCGAAGAGTAATGAAGACCAATCAGAGGACAGGTTTCTTCAGAAGTCTCATCGGTATTAAGGATAAGACTCCCATCATCAGCCGTAAGAAGACCGGCGCTGAGGACGAGCTTATCGTTATACGCGATGTATCGACTAATAAGGACTATTTCCTCTCGGTCATAGATGACTTCTTCTACAAAGAGAAGGAGTATATCGTAATGTATAACTATGCTCCTGATAACGGTAATCACGATAATCCGGAACTCGTTATTATGGAGACCAAATTCAATGAGAAGGGCGACCAGATTTTTATCTCGATAAGAGATAAAAATGAACTTGAGGTCGCTTTCTCTTTGTTTATGAGACGTTACTATGATTCTGATGCCCCGGGCAGACAGGATCGTGTCGGAGTTCGCTGATCAGCCATGAATAAGGTAATAGACTATCTCGGCGTAGCGTTCAGAGTGGTAGTCGCCGTTTTCCTGTTTGTGCTAATACAGCTGTCAGTAATACTCGCATTTAGGTTTTCCGGTGTTGATACCAAGATATATCAGGGATCTTTCTCTGCGATATACGGATTGATATGCATTGGTGCGTTTGTCGTTTATAACCTGATCCGTTCATACAAGAGAGATAGACTGATTATGACCGGACAGTCGGATGTGTTTAACTACATTGCAGCTGTAGTAATAGGCTTCGGTCTGCTCGGCGTTGTAACGATATATATGTACGGTGTTACTTATATTTCTCAGAGCGTTCAGAAGGTGGCAGAGGACGTTGCCGTGTATAACGAACGTATCGACAGATATACGCAGGTAGAGGTACAGACTGTTCCTGCTTGGGATTCGATCCTCGACTTCGTATCAGCCATTCTCATCGTTCCTCTGGCTGAAGAGATGGCGTTCAGAGGTGTTATATTCGGTGAACTTAGGGAGAAGATGCATCCGATCATCGCTGCCTTAATTTCTTCACTGATATTCGGCATCCTGCACGGTGTATCCGTTCATGTTGTCTATGCTGTATTCTGCGGCGTAGCATTGTGTATGGTATATCACTATTCTGAGTCAATCTGGGTATCATTAACGGTTCATGCAGTATTTAACTTCATCGGATCATCGTTGTTCTCCTTGTTGGAGAGCGGTGCGATCGGTGCGCCCATGGATACATATAACTTAAGGATGAATTCATCTATGGTCGAGATCATCTGTATCATTCCTGCGTTCGCTACATTCATACTGATGATCAAGCTATATAAAGATAATCATGCCAGCAGAAAGCTTAAGACTGAGACGATTAAGGAAAGCGAGGTTGTCACATGAACAGACTCGCGCGTTTCAGATTCGGTAATCTTCATAAGAGAAGGATATTCCTCGTAATCGCACTGGTTACGCTTATTCTTCTGACTTCAATGTTGTTTCTGATGTTCATCGGATTCTTCGGCAGTCGTGCCGAGCTTCCCCGTGTCCGAGCATCCGCTGAATTGACATCCAAGCATACTGAGGGTGTCGGTATCAATGTGCTTGAAGTTCCCGATACTAATCTGATCGTTAATCCGTTCTTCGGTAAGTGTACTGACAGCTTATCTGCACAGATTACTGAAGTGGGCGGTAACAGCATATACTTCGATCCGTCTGCTGCGTCCGCATTCTCTGAATTGTCATTCGGTGACAGTGTGGAGATTCTTTCTCTCGATGGAAACGGGAAAATGGGTCTTCGTTATTCGGGTACAGCGGTCGGCTTTACAGATACTGCATTTGGAGTTCCTGTAGTACTGGAGGATACCGAAGCTTTATGGATCAATGATCCTGTTATAATGACAGCTGAGTATTCCGGATATCTCTACCTTCTTACCGCGAACGGCAATCTAATCACCGATGCGGCTGTTTATCCGGAATTAAGCGGTATCGAACAGCCTGTCGTAGATATCTGTTCTGAAGGTATGTCAGTATATGCAGTAACTTCCATAGGCGAGATATACGTATCGACTGATTCGGGTCCGTTCTCGCTGCTCGGTTCCTGCCACCTCGCTGAAGGTATCAGTGTAAATCACATCACATGTGCTAACGGTAATATCGCCGTATTCCTGTCTGACGGTTCTGTCAAACTACTTACGACGAATGGCTGTACATCTGTAGCTAATGCGGATATATCCTATGCTGTATCAGGACAGGGCTTTATGGCTTATATCTCAGGCAATGAGTTGTTTGTAAGTCATAACGGAATGTTCTTCTCATCTCTTGATCAGTTCCCGTCGTATATACGTGAAGGTGATATGATCACTGATATGAAGGCCGGTGATGATGAGATTTATGTTCTCACTCTCTATGGCAGACTTATCAGGATCGGTATGGATTCAGAAGACCCCATAATTAATTCCTGCGATATATCTTCGATCGAGCCTGTAAGCATATGTGCTTCAGGTGATGATGCCGTAATCGCAGTTACATCAGACAGCCAGGCATATTATGTTCCTGTATCTACGGGAGTTCCGAGAACTCTCGGCCTTACGGGTATCTCGGTTGAATACATTATGAATTACGGTTCGGACAGTTATCTTATCAAGAGCGGCAACACACTTTATGAAGCTTCTCTGAAGTCAGCTGTATTCGTTGATGTACCTGTAGCTGAAGGCGTGGTTATGGAAGGCGATACCTGTATCATCGAGCATTCGAGCTTCGATGCCGAGCCTTGGGATCTGTACGGAGATACTCACCTCATAACACAGTCCTCGGGTGTAAGCCTTGTCGGAACCGGTAATGGTCTGCATGCCATGTCTTACGAACTCGACGGAACATCAGCCGAATTGTTTGAGAGTAATCTGTTCTACCGTATAGAAGTGTCATTGTCATCCGATACTGAAGATGCAGAATGTTACGTATGGCTGAACGGGGAGACCTTCGGTGAGCAGGGACTTCACATTAACAATCTTAGTTCACAGCAAAGATCCTACTCGTTCGTATTCGCCGTTACCGATGCGATGCTATCTGATGAGACTATACGATTTAATATCTCATTCGAAGATGATGCTGTCATCAATATCTATAATGCTTATGTCGGCCTCGACCGCTACGATATCAATTCTGTTCCTACGGACTTCGTAGATGAGATGGCTGCATGTGCGCCTTCTGCTTTAAGATTCAGCTCCACTGTTCCCGGAAGCAACGGATTCTGCGAAGAAACATATTACGGAGTAAGCGCATTCTCTCTCGAGAGAGAGCTTCTCCTGTGCAAGAATTCAGGTGCTAATCCTTGGATCGTAATGGGTTCCGCTGTATCCCAGAATGATGTTAATGAGTTCCTGGGTTATCTGTGCGGCTCGGTTTCCAATGAATTTGGTAAGAGAAGGATCGATAACGGCACGGCACTTCCGTGGAGCCGTCAGTTCGATACCATCTACATAGAGATAAGTGACTTTAACGGAACGTTCCTCACGGATTCACAGAGAGGCGCTTACGTGTCGTATGTAATGAGCCTTTTCGCTAAGTCGGAGTTCTATATCGAGATCAAGGATAGGATCGTGTTTATCGACGGCATGAACTATGAGGGCGGCGTGATGCTTTCAGATGCAGACAGACATGCGTCCGGTATAGTCATCGATATTGTCGAGGAAGACGGCGTTCCCATGACGTTCACTGACTCGGTTTATAACGCGATCGATAACCTCATCTATAACGCACCCCGTAACCGTAACGGCGGTTCGAGCGGCGGTGAGTTCGTATCAACTGTAAGAATAGGAAATACTGTAGAGCAGGGGACTTACGATTCCGCAGATATCGTGTCGGCTATCATAAGGGCGGAGAATATGTATGCGGATCTGATAATGATCGACTCCGATATGCCTTCATGCCGGCTTATCGCTACATTAAGACCTCTCATAGGCGGAGATACCATGTACTGTGAGACGATGGAGCCTCTCGATCAGTCTTCAAGATTCTCAGCAGAAGGCTTTAATGACGCGTGTGAGACGCTTCTTATAGATCAGGCAGAGAGTATCTATATCGTGCTCGCCAATCATTCCGATGAACTGCAGCAGTTCGTAGTATTAAGTGATGCATATAACACCGCAGACGGTTCATACAGAAGGTATTCTGCCGGCGGCGATCTTCTTATGGAAAGAGACCTCGACCGCCTGGGACTTCGACTTGTCCTGCAGGCAGGCGAGTATATGGTAATCGAGATTCCTAAGTAATCAGTTGATTCCTGTTACTGTGTAATCCAGATCTGTAATTGTCTTCGTGATCATCTCGTCGGTAACGTCACCGTCGATCTCGATAACTGCGTTTCCAGCCTCGTGTGAAGCTTCAGCTGTAACTACGCCGGGAATGTCCATCAGCGCGTTTCTTACTGCCTTCTCGCAGTGCTTGCACATCATGCCTTCGATAGAGATTGTCTTTGTTGCCATCTTACTGATTCCTCCTGTTATCTCCTGCGGAAGCTCCGCGGGTTTACTTAAGTGTTTGTCGTGCCTTGAAGAAGACACGTCGAAAAGATTGATCCTCAGTGCATTCATGCACACGGTAAAGCTTGAGATGCTCATGGCTGCCGCCCCGAGAACAGGCTTCATGATGATGCCGATACTATACAGCGCACCGGCAGCAACGGGTATGAGCAGAATGTTGTATATAAATGCCCAGAACAGATTCTCATGAATAATAGTAACAGTTCTTCTTGAGAGTCTGATAGCAGCCGGAACATCTGTCAACTTGGATTTTACTAGAACAACATCAGCAGCATCTATAGCAACATCAGTTCCTGCTCCTATAGCAATACCTATATCAGCTCCGGTGAGGGCAGGGGCATCGTTGATGCCGTCTCCGACCATCGCGACCTTGCCGTACTGCTGAAGTTCTCTTATGACCTTATCCTTGCCGTCAGGAAGAACTCCCGCTATAACCTGATCGACACCTGCCTTGGCTGCGATTGCCTTAGCAGTTCTCTCGTTGTCTCCGGTAAGCATAACAGTCTTAATTCCCATATTATGGAGTTCTTCAATAGCTTGAGAAGATTCCTCTTTGATCGTATCTGCTACAGCTATTATTCCCGAGAACTTGCCGTCATAGGCGAAGAAGAGAGGAGTCTTTCCTTCGTTGGATAATCTGACTGCTTCATTAAGTGCATCATCAGGTACAGTTACTATCTTAGTTATGTATTCTTTGTTGCCGCCGAATGCAGTCTTTCCATTAACAGTGCCGGTAAGTCCCTTGCCCGGTACAGCTTTAAACTCTGTGCATTCATAACTGTCATTAGCGTAAGCGACGACAGCTTTGGCAAGCGGGTGTTCGGATTTGCTTTCAAGTGATGCCGCGATCTTAATGAATTCATCACTGCTAATATCTGAAGCGGGGAAGACGTCAGTAACAGAAGGCTCACCCTTGGTGATAGTACCTGTCTTATCTAACGCGACGATAGTGATCTTGCCTGTCTGTTCCAATGCTTCTGAAGTCTTAAACAGGATTCCGTTCTTAGCACCGAGTCCGTTACCTGCCATTATTGCAACAGGTGTAGCAAGTCCCAATGCGCAGGGACAGCTTACTACAAGTACTGCGATTCCTCTTGTAAGTGAGAAGCTGAAGTCATGGCCTGTGACCAGCCATACTACAGTCACGATGACTGCTATTATCAATACGGCAGGAACGAAAATGCCTGATATCTTATCGGCTGTTCTTGCTATCGGCGCCTTAGTGGAAGTGGAGTCGCTAACCATCTTGATTATCTGTGAAAGAGTAGTGTCTTCGCCGACTCTTGTTGCCTTACACTTAAGGTATCCTGACTGGTTAACTGTAGCAGCAGAAACCTTGTCGCCAATCTCTTTATCAACGGGAATAGATTCGCCTGTTAAAGCTGCTTCGTTGATAGCGCTCGAACCTTCGATAACTACACCGTCGACTGGAATCTTATCACCGGGCTTAACGACGAAAACATCGCCTACGGTAACTTCTTCTATCGGTACAGTTAATTCTTTCTCGTTACGAATAACGGTCGCACTCTGTGGAGCGAGATCCATCAACGACTTCAATGCGTTTGTAGTGCGTCCTTTGGAGACTGATTCGAGAAGCTTGCCGATAGTAATGAGCGTAACTATCATGGCAGCAGATTCGAAGTAAAGATCAGCCATCTCATCTGAATTAACGCTCAGCTTAATCAGAACATAAACGCTGTATAAGAATGACACGCCTGAACCCATGGCAACAAGCGTATCCATGTTAGGTGCAGCGTGCATCACAGCCTTGGTTCCGCTTATGAAGAACTTCTGGTTGATTACCATAACGATTCCGGCAAGAAGCATCTCGATTATTCCGAGAGCAACCATGTTATTACCAATAAAAGCAGGAGCGGGGAAGCCCCACATATGCACTCCCATCGAGAAATACATCAGGATAAGGAGGATAATAACGGAGCTTATAAGTCTCTTCTTAAGTACCGGTAATTCTTTGTTCTCGAGTGTGTCTGTGCGAGGTGTGTCAGAAGCTCCAGAGACGGAAGCTCCGTAGCCCGCGTTCTCGACAGCCTTGATGATGCTCTCGGGGGTCGCGCTTCCTTCTACTGTCATGGAGTTAGTGAGGAGGGAGACGGCGCACGAGTCTACGCCGGGAACGTTGTTCACCGCCTTTTCGACATGTGCCTGACATGCGGCACAGCTCATTCCTGTTACATCGTACTTAGCCATCACTTCATCATCTTCTGCAAAAGCTCTACAAGCTCGTCTATCTTCTCCTCGGATCCGTTCTGGACATCGTCCTTCACACACGTCTTAATGTGGCTTCCGAGCAGCACCTTCGAAAAGGAGTTGAGGGAGCATCTCGCGGCATTAACCTGGGTTAAAATGTCGACGCAGTAAGCTCCTTCTTCTACCATCTTGTGTATTCCTCTGATCTGCCCCTCGATCCTGTTAAGGCGGGTAATGAGGTCCTTGATCTCGTCTTCATTTCTGTCCTTGTGTGAGCAGTGGGGGCAAGTGTTGTCATTAGCCATAAATACACCTCGATGCATACCCTTAGGGGGTATTGATTTAGCCTTATGATATACCTACTGGGGGTATGTGTCAAAGGTATGATTATGCTATAATTATCAAAATGTTTTTATGGGGGCTATTATGAGAAACATTTTAATAGTTGAAGCTGTTTCAACGGGATATAACCTTATCAATGACGTTATCAAAAGAGGGTACTATCCGGTAGTGCTCAGCGTACGTGATGCTTCAGGTGTATACACAACCCACAGAAAGATTTACGACAAGTATAGAACTAAAGCCATATTTATTGATGAGCAGGAGGATTATGAGAAGACGTTAGAGCTGGCACGAAGCTTTGATCCTGTTCTGGTTGTTCCGGGAGCAGAAGGCGGAGTCGCTCTGGCCACTATGCTTGCTGATGATCTTGGTCTCCCGGGTAACCCCAAGTCGATCTTGCCTCAGATGACGCGTAAGGATAAGATGCATGAGGCTCTTAAGAATGCCGGCATCAGATATATCAGAGGTAAGGAAGTTACTACTCCTGAGGAGGCTTTGGAGTTCTGTAATTCACTGGGAATAAAGACGGCTGTTGTTAAGCCTTTGCAGAGCGCAGGCAGTAACGGATTGTATCTTTGTGATTCGTTGGAAGATGTGGAGAAAGCAGTTACAGAGATTCTTAAACTTGAGGATTTTTACGGCAGACCTATCGGTTCCGCTCTTGTACAGGAGAGGATCGTCGGTACCGAATACATCGTTAATACCGCTACATGTAACGGTGAGCATAAGCTCAATTCCATTCTCCGCTATAAGAAGCATAAGACAACTGAAGGCGGATATATCTACGATTATGGTGAGACGATATCGAGACTCGAGCCGGGTCATGCAGCTATGGTCGAGTATGCATTCAAGGTCGCTGATGCTATAGGAATCAGATACGGCCTTGTTCACGGCGAGTATATGATCGATGAGAAGGGACCGGTTCTTATTGAAGTTAACTGTCGTGCAATGGGTGCCTCGATGGCTGCAGATTTCCTTGATAAGATATTCGGTCAGCATGAGACGGACACACTTCTTGATTGTTTCCTGTATCCCGAGAAGTTTAAGGAAGATAAGCTGAAGCCTTACAGACCAATGCGTAAAGGTGTTCTGAAATTCCTTATCGTTCCGGCGGATACGGACGTTGAGAATCATCCTGTATGGGAAGTAGGCAAGCAGCTTAAGAGTACTTATGCAATCTCAGCTGGTGATGTTAACCAGTATGCATATTATTCGAAGACACGCGACCTCGAGACGAGTGGCGGTGTTATCTATCTGCTTCACGACGATGAGAGTGTCGTTAAAGCTGATCTCGAGTTACTGCGTAATATTGAGAAGAATTATTTCCAGCTACTGCTTAATGACGGTATGTCCAGAAGATGGCTTAAGGCAGACGAAGATCCTGAATTCTCATTCGATAAGATAATCGAAGAGTTCGGATGCAAGGGAAGTATTCTTATAGCTTCAGACTCTGATTCGGGTATAGAGCATGTTTGCTCTGTAACTCCTGATACTGTGTCTCAGGTTACAACGGGATTCGATAACGTTATCATTGGTTATCAGAACAGTCTGATACCGTTAACTGAATCACAGTGCCTGAAGCTTCTGTTCAAGACTTTAAGTCTCGTGCGCCCTAAAGGCAGGGTGCTTATACCGGAGAATACATGGAAGTATCTGTCATATAACAGATCAGGAGCTGAGCAGGTGCTTCTTATTAAGAACTTCGTGATCGAGCCTCCGCTTCCTGAACATCCCGGTATGGTTATAGGTACATATGAGAGCATCTGAACGTAAATCTACGATCGTTAATCGTAAGTTCTTCGAGTATCTGGTACCTACAGTATTAAGTATCATTGCCGTATCTCTCAATGAGTTCGTAGACGGAATACTCGTATCACATCTTCTCGGAAATGAAGCGATGGGTCTTGTCCATCTTGCATTTCCGATAATGTTGTTGTTCGCGATGGTGCATACATTCCTGGGTGTCGGCGGATCGATCATCTATGCCGAGTGTTCGGGTAAGCAGGAATCTGCTAAGGCGAAGACCATATTCTCAGTTACGATGATCCTCTCTGTTCTGTTCTCGGTTGTATTCCTGATCATCGGACTGATATTTGCTGAACAGATCGTTCTGATTCTTCGGGCTCCAGCTGAAGTTCATGATGTATTCTTGGCATATATCAGAAGACTCATTATCTCGGGTATATTGATCATTCCGCTTCAGACACTGATCGGATTCTCTCCGGCGCTCGGTGCACCGAGACTCGGTTCGGCAATTAATATCGTGGCTAATGTTGTTAATCTGATAATGGATTATATTTATATCCGTTTTGCCGGTATGAATGTTGAAGGTGCGGCTACAGCCACTATGACCGGTTATGTAGTCGGACTCATAGTCTTTATCGTCGCTATGTGTATGCATAAGATGCCGTTCCCGTTTGTTCTGCCTAAGCTTAGTGATTATAAGACGACATCCTCCATTATCATACGTGGTCTGCCGCCGTCAGTTACCCAGCTTGGATACTGCATTAAGATATTCTTCTGTAATACTCTTGCCGAGCAGGCGGGAGGATTTATAGCGGTTCGTATCTTCGCATTATGCGTTCAGACAGTCTCGATCGCTTCGATCGCTATCGGCGGAATAGTAGGCGCAATGGTTCCTATTGCAGCATCACTTTACGGTCAGCGAGACTTCAAGGGCATTAGGATACTGCTTGATACTGTGCTTCGTGTGCAGCTTATTGCTAACGTCGTGCTTGTTGTTCTTTTCGAAGTGTTCCCACGCGGCCTTATGCAGTTGTATAACGGCTCCACGCTTCCTTACCAAGAGACGGTTATTGCCATAAGGATCTTCAGTATCCTGTTTATCTTCAGAGGATTCTCTGTTGTGTTCATGTACTACTACCAGGTAGTTCAGAGAAAGCTTTATGCGAATATCATCAGTCTCGTGGACGGTTTTGTCGGTATTATCCCCGTGTCTTTGCTGATGGTCGGATTGATCGGAATTCGCGGTCTGTGGGGAGCATACCCGATGGTTGCTATCCTGCTTGATATCGGAATCCTTGTCGCGAACTTCATTATCATGATCAGATCCAAGGGACGCTACAGCAGTATTTTCCTGTTCGAGGAAGAGGATAAGGATGTGCCTGTTTATGATGTAACATTCACGGCGCAGGATGATCAGATAGTAAAGACTACATCGGCACTTGAGGCTTTCTGTAAGGAGAATAAATTAAGTGAGAGTGTGTCTGTGTTCGCGGGCATCATCTCGGAAGAGGTATCCGTTATCACCAGAGACAACAAGGATAAGAAGGGAACAGACAAGATAGATATGCTGGTTAAGATCTATCCTGAGTATCTGATGTTCGACTTCAGGAATATCGGCAAGCCTCTCGATGTATCGAAGGAAGTATGCAAGGGTTCGAATCTCGACATCTTGAAGAAGGTCAGCTATTCGGCAGATTTCTCATATCTTATGGGAATGAATCTTACGCGAATCAAGCTGATGCGTTAACTGCTTGTATTAGCGAAGGATAAATGATAATATCTTCGGGCTGAGGATGATTAGCTCAGCTGGCTAGAGTACCTGCTTGACGTGCAGGGGGTCACAGGTTCGAGTCCTGTATCATCCACCATGAGTGAGCCTTGAGTTTTTCTCAAGGCTTTTTTGTTTCTGAAATTAAGAGAATTCGTCTAGAGCTTTATCGATGTTTATATCGGAGTATTCGACTTCGCCTGAGAACATTCTGGCTGCTTCGAGTATGTCTGTGCCTCTGATAACGAGGTCGGCCAGAAGGTAAGTGGACTCCACAGCGAAGCCTGTCTCATCCGGATATCTGTACAGAAGGTATGCGCAGAAGTTGGAGAACTTCCTCGAGTCTTTATTGATGATACTCTGTTCTTCTTCAAGTGACGGCGGATCTGCGATGATGCGATCGATTGCTTCAGTCCAAGCAGTATCCATAACCTCGAGTGTGTTGATGAAAGATGCGCGTGTAAGTGAAGGCATAACTGTATCTTTAAGTTCGCTTAATCTTTCGGTAAGAGTGCGCACTCTGTCGAACACAGTCTGGATGTCATAAGGGAGTTCCATGGGAGGAACGATAGTGAAGTCCTCCGGCTTCGTGAGGATGATGCGGCATGCTTCCTCGCATACAAGTCCGAGTCCGCCTTCTATGTGGTCCTCGAAAGTGTTGTAGAACCTCGGGTGCTCGGTACAGATGTCGCACAGGAAGTCCTCGCCGTGCTCGAGTATCATGGTGCACAGGCCGTCCTCACGCAGAAAAGGGCAGCGCTCGTTCTCGCCGAGTACAATGGAACTGTCCTTGATGTGCTGTGCTATCGAGGGCACCTTAAGGAAACGCTCGAGGGAAGTCTCATCTACATCGATCTCCCAGCCTGCGCAGCAAGTGTGCTTACAGCGTGAGGCGATGCACTTGAAGTCTTTATAGTAATCAGGAAAGTGCGTGGTCATAAGCTTCTTCCGGTATTCCTATGTCTTCGACAATTACTTCGCCTGCGTAGTCTTTGCCTTCGCCTGTGATGAGGCCGGTCTTGTTCCTGCCGAATGTGACGGTGACCTCAGCACGTATGCCTGTGCCCATAAGCTCGCCTGTATCAGAATTGATGCCTGAAGGTATATCAACGGCGACGACGTGCAAATAATGCATGCTGTCGGCCTTCATAAGCAGTTCTTTTTTATCTTCTCTAAGCGGCGACAGAAGGCCGATGCCGAATACTGCATCAACGAGTACATCTGAAGGGGGAAGGGCATCACCGGTTTTGTAGTAAGTAAGTTTGCCGCCGATGCGTTTGTATTGCGCGAGCTGGTGAAGAAACTCCCAGCTTGCATGCTCGAGATTACCTGAGACCACAGCCTGTACCGTGCCGGTAAACTTACTGTTTTCTGTAAGAAGCCTCGCAATGCAGATGCCGTCGGCGCCGTTATTGCCCGTGCCTGAAAGTACAGTTACGGACGAAGACGGGAAACGGCTTACGATGTGTGCGGCAGCCTTGGAAGAAGCTGTTTCCATCAGGGTGAGTGAAGGTATGCCGAGCACGTCAATCGCGTAACGGTCAGCTTTTTTCGAGTCTGTGCCTGAGATTACTTCCGTGCTCATGCTTCCGGCTCCAGCGCGAATACCTCGCAGATCTTACGGATACAGTCGAACATGTACGGCTTGTAGGAATCCAGATCGCAGGGGGTGCCTTCAAGTATCACCGTGTGCGCAGTGGAACTGATAAACTCAATAAGCGTGTAGAGCATTATGGGTTCGTCTTTCCACTGTGCGCCGTTGCTGTGAAGGATGTTCTCGTATTCCTCGCGGACATTGACGGAGCTTATGAGTGTATCGTCGGTGATGGCTTTCTGATAGAAGCCGAAGTTTAAGTTCCTGTTTAAAAAGCGAACGAGCCTCGGATCCTTGGAAAGATCCGTAACGACCGAATCTGCAATAACGATGATCTGATCTACAGTTGAGATCTCAGGATCATTCTTTTTCTTCTTATCAAGATTATTAACTGCATTTATGAGAATAGCTTCGGATTTGCGGGCAATAAGATGGTCGATGATATCCTGCTTATCCTTGAAGTAGAAATAGAAGGTGCCCTTGGCTACTCCGGCGCTGTTTACGATGTCGGATATGGAAGTGTCTGTTATGCCCTTAGTGGTAAACAGATCATAAGACTTGGACAGTAAAGTATTACGCTTAAGTCTTTTGTTGTCTTCAGCTTTTCCCATAATAAACCCCTTGCTTACAGGCTTTTTGGTGAGTTTACACAAAATTTGACCAGCGGTCAAGAAATTGCCTGAAAATTATTGACCGACAGTCAAAAAGTGTTATCATAAGTTAAGAAAATGACCGCTGGTCAAAAAACGAGAGAGGTGAATCGATAATGCTTAAGTTCGGAAAGCAGATAGTCAGATCAAGATATATGATACTGATCCTGGCACTGCTCCTGCTGATCCCGTCCGCCATCGGATTCCTTAATACTCGTATCAATTACGATATCCTGTATTATCTTCCGGATGATATCGAGACAATGCAGGGACAGGATGTTCTGCTAAATGACTTCGGTAAGGGCGCGTACGGTATTTTCGTCTGCGACGGCCTTAGTACAAGAGAGCAGATAGAGATGAGGGAGAGCGTCATGGCTGTGGATCATGTAGCCAATGTTATCTCTTACAGTTCATTGACTGACGGGCAGATCCCGATCGAAATGATGCCGGCAGAAGTTCAGGATGTATTCACATCCAAAAACGGCGACGGCTGCCTGATGTTTATCTTCTTTGATACTACGAGCTCTGCAGATGAGACGATGGAGGCGATAGGTCAGATAAGAAAGATCGCCGGTACAAAGTGCCTGCTTTCCAGCATGGCTGCCGTAGTAACTGATACCAAGGATCTTGTTGCCGAGCAGACTCCAATCTACACGGTTATCGCAGTTGCGCTCGCCCTGGTAGTCCTGTTCCTTATGACAGACTCTTTCCTGGTCCCGATTATCTTTCTGATCGATATCGGTATTTCGATCATCTATAATCTCGGAACTAATTTTATAAAAGGTGAGATCTCGTTCATAACCATGGCACTCGTTGCTATCCTGCAGCTTGCCGTAACGATGGACTACTCCATCTTCCTTTACAACAGCTACATGGAGCAGAAGACAAAGTTCTCCGACAACAAGGAAGCCATGGCCAACGCCATCGCAGCCACGATCACGTCCGTAACGGGTTCCTCCCTCACGACTATCGCAGGCTTCCTGGCAATGTGTTTCATGACATTCACTCTCGGTCTCGATATGGGTGTCGTTATGGCAAAGGGCGTTGTGCTCGGCGTAATCTGCTGCGTAACTATCCTGCCTTCGCTCATCCTTCTGTGCGACAAGGCCATCGAAAAGACTCATCATAAGACGCTGAACTTCAAGGGTGACCTGCTGTCCGGTTTCATTTCAAAAAGACATGTGGTAACCGCGGTGCTCCTGCTTCTCCTGTGGATTCCCGCGATCTACGGCTACACAAGACTTAATGTTTACTACAAGCTTGACTCAAGCCTTCCTGCAACTCTTGGTTCCGTGCAGGCGAATGAGGCTCTTGAGGAAAACTACGACATCTCTTCAGTATCCATGATTCTTGTGGATTCGGATATGTCCTCAAGACAGACAAGAGAGATGCTCGATGAGATCAAGAGTGTAGAAGGAGTCAACTTCGCACTCGGACTTGATTCATTTGTAGGTTCACTCGTGCCGGATGAGATCATTCCTGCTGATGCAGTTTCAAAGCTTCAGAGCGGAAGCTGGAAGCTCATCGTAGTCTCTTCCGCATATCAGGTTGCGACTGACGAGATCAATGCTCAGTGTGATCAGATCCAGAACATAATCAAGCGTTACGATCCGACTTCCATGTTTGTCGGTGAGGCTCCGGCTACCAAGGACCTGATCGAGATCACTGACCGTGACTTCAAGATCGTAAGTCTGGTAAGTATCGGCGCGATCTTCCTGCTGATCCTGTTCGTGCTTAAGTCTGGCTCGCTTCCTGTGATCCTCGTGTCAGTGGTAGAGCTTGCGATCTACATCAACATGTCAATCTCGTACTACATGGGGTCCACGCTGCCGTTCATTGCATCCATCTGCGTGGGAACGATACAGCTCGGCGCCACCATAGACTACGCAATACTTCTCACCAACCGTTACAAGACGGAGCGCATCGCAGGTGCCAACGCGAAAACAGCCGTTGCCAATGCCGTTAAGACTTCGATCCATTCGGTATTCTCCTCAGCTCTCGGTTTCTTCGCAGCTACGGTAGGCGTTGCAGTTTACTCCGACATCGACCTCATAAGCTCGATCTGCCTGCTGCTTTCAAGGGGCGCGCTTCTTTCCATGGTAATCGTGCTTACATTGCTGCCGTCGATGCTTTTGATCTTTGACGGTTTGATCATAAGAACTACGTGGGATATGAAGTCCTGCATACCGCATAAGGAGGTACATAAAAAATGTTATCAGTAAATGTGAAAAAGACAGTCGCATTATCAGTAACTGCTGCACTGGCACTTGGATCTTGCGGCGGAGTGCTGATCTATAAGAACAGAGAGAATAAGGTTATGGCCCAGGAGTTGACCGAAGAGATCGCACAGGCACAGGATCTTGCTGCTGCTTATCACTCTCTGACTTCAGGAAAGAATGAGACTGTATATGTCATAACTTCGGCTGAAGGAGACAGGACCACCTATGTAAGCTCCTGGCTTCACAATCCCGACGGTAGTTCATCTGTAAATGATGTATCGGATCTTTCCGATATTGAAGTCGTACGAGGTGCGGCCGAGCTCGGTCAGGATGAGAACGGTCAGATCACCTGGGAAGCAAATGGTGAAGATATTTATTATCAGGGCGTTTCTAATGATGAACTTCCTGTAGATGTTAATATCTCTTACACTCTTGACGGTGCATCCGTATCCGCATCTGAACTTGAAGGTAAAACAGGACACCTCGTTATGACTGTGGATTATGTGAATAATCTAAGTGAAGAAGTCGAGAGTGAAGACGGTGAGACTTATTCAATCTATATGCCGTTTGTGATGACGACAGGTATGCTCCTTGATAACGATACATACAGAAATATAGAAGTAACCAACGGACAGTGCATTAATGACGGAGAGCGCACCTATGTACTCGGAATCGGTTTCCCCGGCCTTTACGAGAGCCTCGGTCTTGCTGACGTTGAGATCGATGATCCCGAAATAGAACAGAGTATAGAAGAAATAAATATTCCGGATGAGATCACTATTGAATGTGATGTTGTTGACTGCTCTGAGCTGACCGCTCTGACTGTTGCTTCTGTTTTGAATCTCGATGAGATAGATGTTGAACTTAATACTGAAGGCATCGACGAAGATATCGATGAGATCACAGACGGAATGAGAAGTCTGGTTGACGGATCCGAGCGCCTTTATGACGGCGTTTCTGCCCTTAACGACGGTGCTGTTACCTTGAATGAGGGTGCATCTGCCGTAGCTGACGGTGCTGCCGCACTCGCTTCCGGTGCATCTGCTTTGAGTACAGGTACATCGCAGCTTGCGGGCGGAACGGATGCCTTGCAAAGCGGCATAAACCAGGTCAATGACGGTGCTGCTGCACTTAATGCAGGCTTAAGCCAGGTACAGTCAAATATCCCAGCACTGCAGAGCGGTGTTAATGACCTTACTAATGGTGCCAACGCACTTTCGCAGGGCGCTTCTTCTTTGAGCTCGGGCGTGAATACGCTTTACGGCCAGATGACCTCGCAGGAAGCACAGGCCCAAATGACGGCTCTTGTTGCAGGTTCCGCACAGTTCTCCCAGAGCCTGTCTGCGCTTAACACAGCATTGAGCTCAGGCAATATGACTCCAGAGCAGGCAGCTGCGGTTCAGAGCGCAATACAGTACCTCAGTGCTTATGCTGCCGAGGCTGATGAGACCACGGCTGCCAGCATCAGCGCACTTATCTCGGCTTACTCGTCCCTGGCGGGAAGCATGAGCCAGGTTTCATCTTCAGTAGCCGCTCTCAATGAAGGCTACGCCAGCATTGATGCCGGTATCAATTCTCTTACAGGTAAGTTCGGTGAAGTCGCAACTGCAGTAGCACAGGTACAGTCCGGCGCATCCCAGGTTGCGAACGGCGCAGCACAGGTATCTAACGGCCTTAACACGCTTAACAACAGCACAGGCGCACTTGCTAACGGTATCAATCAGCTGGCATCCGGTTCTGCTTCCTTAAACAACGGTACTTCCCAGCTCGTAAACGGCGCAGCTTCACTTCATGACGGTGTAGCCCAGGTAAACAGCGGGGCACAGGCGCTTGCTTCCGGTGCAGCTTTCTTGTCTGACGGTGCTGACAGACTCGCTTCCGGTACCGAGGAGCTCTCCGAGGGAGTATCTACTTTGCTTGACGGCGCGGGACAGCTTGAGGAAGGTCTTAATGAGTTTAACGAGCAGGCTGTAGAGAAGCTTACGGATATGATCAACCAGCTCGCGCCCGTATCTGACAGGATCGAAGCCATGAGAGCATATTCTGCAACATACAGCACATTCTCCGGAACTCCTGACGGAGTAGAGGATTCTGTAGTATTCGTATTCAAGAACTGAAGTCGCTTGAACTCATGAATGTTTGATATAATGCCCGTGGAATAATTCACGGGCATTTTGCTTTAGGAAAAGGGAGTTTTATATGATTCTGCTGGCTGTTTTTTCTGTAGGTGATGAGGCCTTCGAAATCGACAGGGAAGAGTGGAAGGGATAATGGGGAAGATACTCTGGGATAAAAGATACAGCGGGTTCGTCTGGCACTTTATCTTTACTCTGCCTTTCATAGGACTGTCACTGCTGTTCCTGCAGTTTACTTCAGGAGTTACATGGTTTCTTATAAGTTCGGTGTTAAGGATAATCTTCGGAACTGGTATTCTGCTTATTTCCTGCAAACTCTTTGAACTAAGACCTTCAGAAATTCTGTCATTTAAGAATATAAAGGGTGCACTTGCAACAGGCGCCGGATTTTTGATTTTTTTCCTGTTTTTTCTGATTCAGATTGTGTCCGGATTCGGTGAGATCACCGGCCTTACTATAGGCATCTTTCTTACAAGAGTTCTCCTGCAGCAGCTTGCGACAGGCTTTTACGAGGAGATCAATTACAGGTTTCTGCTTCTTAACGGACTTAAACACACATCAAATACCACGGGTATGAAACTTCTGTATGTTTTCTCGGGTTCGGTTTTGTTCGGACTGCTTCACTGTGTAACGGGATGGGATACATACAGGTTCCTTACAACTGCTGCTATCGGATTCGCATTCGCGGTTATATTCGTTAAGTCTGGTAATATCTTGCTGCCGATGATCCTTCATTTTGTATATGATTTTCTTGTACATATCATAGCTTTCGTGCAGTGGAATAATAATCCGTTCTTTGACGGTATCTGTGCATGTTCGGAAGCTGCTTATATCGTGATGTTTGTGATATCGCTGATTATTCTTATATATTCGCCTCAATTTAATAAAAAGAAACTGTGTTAATATAAATAAGTAAATTATTTTGGAGGTTTTAACAATGAAACTTGTTGCATATTTTTCCACATCCGGCAAGACTGCAGCAGCGGCTCAGAAGATCGCTGAAGAGCAGGGTGCTGATATCTTCGAGATCAAGCCCCTGGAGCCTTATACAGGTGATGACCTTAACTGGCAGGAGAGAGGCTGCAGAGCCAACAACGAGATGGAGAACAAGAGCAACCGTGTTGCTATGGCAAATAAGTGCGACGATATCGCTAAGTATGATGAGATCTACCTCGGATTCCCTCTTTGGTGGGGATACGCTCCCAGAATCATCAATACATTCCTCGAGAGTGCTGACTTCTCAGGTAAGAAGATCATTCCGTTCGTAACAAGCGGCGGCAGTGAGTATACCAAGAATACAGCTGATGATCTCGCTTCTTGCGCTCCCGGAGCTATCTTCGAGGAAGGAAACAGAATCAAGTAATATATGGGTATTCTCGATTATATTGTTTCCGTTATTTACGGAATCGTCGAAGGTATTACGGAGTGGCTTCCCGTAAGTTCAACAGGTCATATGATCCTGTTGGATTCATTTCTTAAACTGAATGTATCTGAAGAGTTCTACAAGCTTTATCTTGTTGTTATTCAGTTAGGCGCTATTCTGGCGGTAGTTGTTCTTTACTGGAAGGAAATATGGCCGTTCGGTATCATGGATAACAAGCATCCGTGGAAGAAGGACGGTATCGGCAGATGGGTCAAGGCTGATAAGTTCGTTATGTGGTTCAAGATCCTTGTCGCATGTCTTCCCGCAGCAGTAGTCGGAGTTCTCTTCGATGATTTCCTCGATGAACTGTTCTACAACTGGGTTTGTGTATCGATCATGCTTATCATCTTCGGTGTCGCATTTATCGTCGTCGAGAGATGGGTAAAGGATAAGGAGCCGAATGTAACTTCCATTGACGATATTACTTATCCTCAGGCTCTTCTTATCGGTGCGTTCCAGCTCATCGCAGCTGTGTTCCCCGGTACATCAAGATCAGGTTCTACTATCGTAGGATCTTTGTGGATGGGTATCAGCCGTGAAGCTGCTGCCAAGTTCACTTTCTTCCTCGCTATCCCTGTCATGTTGGGTGCGAGCCTTCTTAAGATCGTTAAGTATGAGGGAGACGTAAGCGGCTCCGAGGTCGCGATGCTGATAGTCGGTATGGTTGTCGCATTTGTCGTTTCCTGGTTTGTTATCAAGAAGCTCATGGCTTACATCCGTAAGCACAACTTCAATGTATTCGGCTGGTACAGAATCGTTGTTGGTGTATTGTTCATCATCTTCGGTCTGTGCGGTCTGTTGAAGATGTGATGCTGATCAAGTTTAATGCAAAAAGAAAGACGGCTATCAGCCGTCTTTTTTGTTTGTAAATTAGTAATCCGAATTAACGCTCTTCCATCGGTGTGTACTCGACTCGAGGCTGAACTGCCTTGTAAGCAGGACGGATGATCTTACCTGCGTTGTTGAGCTCCTCGATTCTGTGAGCCGACCAGCCGGAGATACGGGCGATGGCGAACAGGGGAGTGTAGAACTCAATCGGCAGATTGAGCATCGAATAAACGAAGCCTGAATAGAAATCGATATTGGCAGATACACCCTTGTAGATGTGTCTCTGCTCTGTGATGAGTTTCGCTGCGATTCTCTCGATATCGGAATAGAGCTTGAACTCCTTAGTCTTGTGCTTCTCGATAGAGAGCTTCTCGACATAGGACTTGAAGATCATCGCACGGGGATCAGAGATGGAATATACAGCGTGGCCCATTCCGTAAACGACACCGGCATTATCGAATGCTTCCTTGTGAAGGATCTTGTTAAGGTAAGCAGTGAGCTCTTCTTCGTCGCCCCAGTCCTTAACGTTCTTCTTGATATCAGCGAACATCTGCATAACCTTGATGTTCGCACCGCCGTGCTTAGGCCCCTTAAGTGAAGAGATAGCAGCGGAGATAGCAGCATATGTATCTGTTCCGGAAGAAGTAACAACGTGTGTTGTGAATGTGGAGTTGTTACCGCCGCCGTGCTCTGCGTGAAGAACCAAAGACAGGTCGAGGATCTGGGCCTCGAGGGGAGTGAACTCATTGTCAGGGCGGAGCATATGGAGGATGTTCTCAGCCGTGGACAGATTCGCTCTGGGTCTGTGGATATACAAGCTCTTGTTGTCGTTATAGTAGATCTTCGCAGCATAGGAATAAGCTGCGAGCATCGGGAACATAGCGATCAGCTCGAGAGACTGACGCAGTACGTTCGGGATGGAAGTATCGTTAGCATTGTTGTCGTAAGAGTAGAGAGTGAGGACAGCACGCTGCAGATTGTTCATGATGTCGTTGCTCGGCGCCTTCATGATTACGTCTCTTACGAAGTTCTTCGGAAGGGAATCTCTGTAGTTCGCGAGGATTACCATGAAGTCGAGAAGCTCGCGCTCATTCGGAAGCTTGCCGAACAGGAGGAGGTATGTGATCTCCTCAAATCCGTTATGTCTTCCTGCACCGGTTATGCCGTCAGCTATCTTATGTACATCAATACCTCTGTAGTACAGCTCACCGTCACAGGATACTTCCTCACCGTTAACGATCTTCTTAGATACGATCTCGGAGATCTCTGTAAGACCTGTTAATACGCCTTTACCGTTAACATCGCGAAGTCCGCGGTTTACTTTATTCTCTGTGTAGAGATTAGTATCAATCTTAAGTTCCTCGCACATCTTGGCGAGTTCGATGATCTCGGGGGTAAGTCTTGAAAACTTGTTCATACGATTCCTCCTAATCCCATATATTCCTGAGTCTTTAATTTACCTTATTTTTTTGATTTTATCAATTTAAGCGGGGTCCGAGAGTTAGTGAAAGTTGAGGCATTTACTTTATTCTGATAAAATCACCGATAGTATTTTTATAGGAGTTAATGTATATGTCGACAACAATTTGCATTCTGGTCACCATACTCCTTTATCTGTGTATGATGATCGTAATCGGTGCTGTCTTCAGTAAGAAGAACAAGAGCACTGACGACTTTTATCTGGGCGGCAGAAAGCTCGGACCTCTCGTTACAGCGATGAGTGCCGAGGCATCTGATATGAGTTCATGGCTTCTTCTCGGACTTCCCGGACTTGCTCTGATCACAGGTCTTGCAGAAGCAACATGGACTGCTATCGGACTTGCCATCGGAACCTATCTTAACTGGCTGTTCGTAGCTAAGAGACTTCGTGTTTATACACAGAAGGTAGGAGCAGTTACCATCCCTGACTTCTTCTCCAAGAGATTCGGTGATGACAAGAAGATCCTTACATTGATCTCCGCGATCTTTATCATTGTCTTCTTCGTTCCTTATACAGCTTCCGGTTTCGTTGGCTGCGGTAAGCTGTTCTCATCTATCTTCAACATTGATTACTTCTCTGCGATGGTAATCTGCGCTTTGGTTATCGCACTCTACTGCATCCTCGGCGGATTCCTCGCAGCTTCCACAACTGACTTCATCCAGAGCATTATCATGACGATCGCTCTTATCGTTGTTCTCGGTTTCTCATTCAAGGTAGCAGGTGCAAACGCTATCTTCGATAACGCTAAGAGCATTGAGGGCTTCCTTGATATCTTCAAGGGTTGTGATGTAACTGAAGGTACTGTAGGTTCTTACGGCGCACTTCCTATCGCTAGTACTCTCGCATGGGGCTTGGGTTACTTCGGTATGCCTCACATCATTCTTCGATTCATGGCTGTTGAGGATGAGAACAAGCTTCACATCTCCAGAAGAGTCGGTTCTATTTGGGTAGTAATCTCCATGAGCGTTGCTATCCTCATCGGTGTGTGCGGTTATACACTCATGAAGAACGGTGTTGTACCTGCATATGCTACAACATCTGATTCTGAGCGCATCATCATTGATATCGCTTCCAAGGTAGCTTCTTACGGAGTTCTTCCTGCTATTGTCGGCGGTATCATTCTTGCAGGTATCCTCGCTTCTGCAATGTCCACGTCAGACTCCCAGCTTCTCGCTGCTACATCTGCCGTAACTCAGAATATCGTTCAGGAGTTCTTCGGTGTTAAGCTTGCACAGAAGACATCTATCTGGGTAGCAAGAGTAATGGTTCTCGTAATCTCTGCTGTTGCAGTATTCCTCGCTATGAATCCTGATTCTTCAGTA
>Ga0310786_10002477_pt1 | contig 28167 bp, 20 predicted proteins | sample AusTroGonzalo_MG_FD_203881 | JGI IMG/M metagenome (GOLD analysis project Ga0310786, IMG submission 203881) | Bovine rumen microbial communities from tropical cattle in Woodstock, Queensland, Australia - Gonzalo_03 (v2) (version 2) | ecosystem: Host-associated > Mammals > Digestive system >...
CATGTACTCGATGCAAATACTACGCTTCAATGAGCGACTGAATTTTTGTTTTCCCATAATTCTTAAATGACTTTAATAATTTAACATTTAAGGCTCTATGGGAGTCAACCCCAGCCAGTACAAGACATTTCGTCTGAAAACCAGCTCGCTACGAATGTGCATGTGATAGTCACCACGCACAGGATACACCATATATTGATCGTCGCCATCGTCCATCTCATACTGATACCCTTCGACACCACGCTTCTTCATGTGGGAAATAGACAGGTGTGATGTTTGAATTCTTGTAAACTGTTCTCACACACGATTCGGGAAATCCCGAACTTTGCTTTAAAGGCTATATGCTATAGCCCCTATTCTATAAATAGGGGCAAATTCATAGAATAAAGTTGGGGGTGCCTGTTGAGGGCACCCCACAACTGATAGGGATAGTTCCTTTCGTCGGTGCAGATACTTTGTACTGCAGTGCTCTCGGTTTTGCACAACAGTGTTCCAACAAACAAACCGGAGTGCATTCGGTAGCGTACTGCCAGTACGTCTGAATCTTGCTCTCATCCGTACTGGCATAACATATAAGTGGCAGTTGACGGGGAGGGTAACTATTTCATAAGGATGCCGATGAGTTCCTTCATACCCTCGGAGGCACCCTTCTGGATCTGCTGTACGCGGCCACCGGCATTGACGGGGTTGGGGTCGATAAGGTAGATGGGGGCATCGGGGCGTGCATAATGGAGCAGACCGGCGGCGGGATAAACCACGAGTGAGGTGCCGATGATGATGAGGATGTCGGCCTCCTGCACTTCTTCGGCAGCGACGGTGATGTTGGGTACAGCCTCGCCGAAGAACACGATGAAAGGGCGGAGCAACGAGCCGTCGCCAGCTTTTGTGCCAGGCTCTATCTCACAGTTCTCAGGGGTGAGCGTCTGCTGATAGCGCGGGTCATCGACATCGCGGCTGGAGCAGACCTTCATCAGTTCGCCGTGCAGATGGATGACCTTAGAGGAACCAGCCATCTCATGGAGGTTATCGACGTTCTGCGTGACAACGGTGACATCATACTGCTCCTCGAGCTTGGCGACGAGGCGATGGCCCTCGTTGGGCTGCACGCCCCAGCATTTCTTGCGGAGCATATTGTAGAAGTTAGTCACTAAGGTGGGGTCTGCCTCCCAGCCTTCGTGGGTGGCAACTTTCGATACGGGGTAGTTCTCCCAGAGGCCGTCGGCATCGCGGAAGGTCTTCAGTCCGCTCTCCACCGACATGCCTGCACCAGTCAATACAACGATCTTTTTCATAAGCAATTTGTTATATTCCGACGCAAAGGTACAAAATAAATTGATAATTGACAATTCTTGGACGGGCCAAGCGGCAAGGCCGAGCGGATAATTGACAATTTTTAACGGCGGCAGCAAATTTTTCACTCTTAACTCTTCACTTTTCGCTTTTTTTTCGTACCTTTGCAGCCGATTTTCAAATGACACATTATTATATATAGAGAAAACGAATGGATAAATTGAGTTACGCTTTGGGCTTGGGCATCGGACAGCAGCTGTCGCAGATGGGAGCCGATGACATTAGTGCGGAGGATTTCGCCCAGGCCATCAAGGACGTCTTGGGTGGCAAGGAGCTGAAGGTGTCGCACCGTGAGGCCCAGACGATTGTACAGGACTATTTTGCCAAGCAGGAGAAGAAGATACAGGCCCAGCGTGCCGAGGCCGGCAAGGCCCATAAGGAGGCTGGCGAGAAATACCTGGCCGAGAATGCGAAGAAAGACGGCGTGATCACCCTGCCCAGCGGTCTGCAGTATCAGGTGCTGAAGGAGGGTAACGGCAAGAAGCCGACGGCGAAGGACACCGTGATGTGCCACTACGAGGGCTTCCTGATCGACGGTACCGTGTTCGACAGCAGTGTGCAGCGCGGCGAACCCGCCACGTTCCCCTTGCAGCAGGTGATTGCCGGCTGGACAGAGGGTCTGCAGCTGATGCAGGAGGGTGCGAAATACCGCTTCTTCATTCCCTATCGCCTGGGTTACGGCGAGGGCGGCGCAGGTTCGTCGATTCCCCCGTTTGCCGCACTCATCTTTGATGTGGAACTGATTCAGGTGGTGTAAGGATGAGTGTTTAGTGTTTAGAGTTTAGAGTTTATAGTTTAAAGTTTATAGAAAAATGAAAAAGTTAATGTTTGTAGCCGCTATGGCTATTACGGCCGCTGCTTTTACTGGTTGCGGCAATTCTACTCCGAAGGCAAGCCTGAAGAGTGATGTGGACACGATGAGCTATGCTATCGGTATGGCCCAGACTCAGGGCCTCAAGGAGTATCTCGTAGGCAGCTTAGGTGTTGACACCGCCTACATGGACGACTTTATCAAGGGTCTGAACGAGGGTGCCAATGCTGGTGACAACAAGAAGAAGGCTGCTTACTATGCTGGTATCCAGATCGGTCAGCAGATCAGCAACCGTATGGTGAAGGGCATCAACCACGAGGTGTTTGGTGAGGACTCTACGAAGACCATCTCTCTGAAGAACTTCCTGGCTGGCTTTATCAGCGGTACTACTGGCAAGGGTGGTCTGATGACCGTCGATTCTGCCCAGAACGTGGCTCAGTCGATGATTCAGTCTATCAAGGCCAAGGAGATGGAGAAGACCTACGGCCCGAACCGTGAGGCCGGTGAGAAGTGGTTGGCTGACAATGCCAAGAAGGAGGGTGTGAAGACCCTGCCCAGCGGTGTGCAGTACAAGGTCATCAAGGAGGGCAACGGTGCCATCCCCGCTGACACTTCACTCGTGAAGGTTCACTACGAGGGTAAGACCATCGACGGTAAGGTGTTCGACAGCAGCTACAAGCGTGGCGAGCCCATCAACCTGCGTTGTAACCAGACCATCAAGGGTTGGACTGACGCCATGGTTCACATGCCCGCTGGTTCTACTTGGGAGGTTTACATTCCTCAGGAGCTGGCTTACGGCGAGCGTGAGCAGGGCGACATCAAGCCTTTCAGCACCCTGATTTTCAAGATTGAACTCATTGAGGTAAATCCTAAGAAGTAATGAAGAAGCTGACGATATTGGCACTCGCACTCGTGGCGAGTGCCTCTTTGTATGCCGCCAAGAAAAAGGTGGTGAAGCAGCCCGCTGCACCAGTCGTGCAGCCAGTGGTGCTGGCTAACGGTAGCGACTCGGTGAGCTATACTGCCGGTATGAGCATTACCAACGGCCTGATTTCCTACCTCACCCAGCAGCAGGGTATCGACACGGTGTATATCGCCGACTTCCTGAGAGGTTTCAAGGAAGTGGTGAGTGCTGGTGCCGACCCGAAGATGAAGGCTTTCGTGACCGGTATGGAGATTGCCTCTCAGGTGCGTGACCGTATGTTGCCGGGTATGAAGAACGAGTTCACGGACTCGCCCGACTCTATTGTGTCAAGTCTGGTGTTCCGTGGCTTTACCGATGCCATTGAGAAGGATACCACCCTCTTTACGCAGGCTAATGCCGACAAGTTCTTCAAGGCCCGTCAGGCTGCCGACAAGGCTGCCAAGGAGGAGAAGCTCTACGGCCCCAACCGCGATGCCGGCCGTAAGTTCCTGGCTGAGAATGCCAAGAAGGACAGTGTGATTACGCTGCCCAGCGGTCTGCAGTACAAGGTGCTCTATATGGGCGACGGTGAGATTCCCAAGAAGGACGATAAGGTGCTGGTGCATTATGAGGGTCGTCTGATCGACGGTACCGTGTTCGATGCCTCGCGCAAGCATGGTGACAAGCCGTCGGAGTTCAAGCCCAGCCAGGTGATCAAGGGCTGGCAGGAGGCTCTGACGATGATGCCTGTCGGTTCGAAGTGGACGCTCTACATTCCTTACGAGCTGGCCTACGGTGAGCGTGCCGCAGGACAGATCAAGCCCTTCAGTGCCCTGATCTTCGATGTGGTGCTGGAAGGTATCAACAAGCCTGAGACCGAGGCTGCACCTGCTGCCGATGTCAAGGTTGATGCGAAGGCTGACAAAAAGTCGAAAAAAGACAAGAAAAGCAAGAAATAAAGCAAGTGTGTCACGAAAGTGGCACACTTTTTTCATTTTTTCTCCAGAAAAGTTGCATTATTCAATTAAAATGCTTACTTTTGTTGACAAATTGTAAACAAAGTCATTGACTGATGGAGAAAATTGACAACTTAGACAAGAAAATCCTGAGCATTCTGTCGAAGAATGCGCGTATTCCCTTTAAGGATGTGGCCGCCGAGTGTAACGTGTCGCGTGCCGCCATCCACCAGCGTGTGCAACACCTCATCGAGGCCGATGTCATCACGGGTAGCGGCTTCGATGTCAACCCGAAGAGCTTAGGTTATTCCACCTGTACCTATGTCGGCATCACCCTTGAGAAGGGTAGTATGTACAAGGAGGTGGTAGAGCGTCTGCAGCATATCCCCGAGGTGGTGGAGTGTCACTTCACGACAGGCCCGTACACGATGATGGTGAAGCTCTACGCCCGCGACAACGAGCAACTGATGAACCTGTTGAACGGCCAGTTGCAGAGCATCCCCGGCGTCGTGGCTACAGAGACGCTCATCTCTCTGGAACAGAGTATCAAGCGCGAGATTCCGGTAACGATAGACCAAGACTAAGGTATGATAGAAAGATTCGACTTGCAAGGACGTCTCGACGATGTCTATGCACAGTACCCGGCCGCTCAGCGGCAGCCGGTCATCGGCATTACCGGTAACTACGAAGACCTGACGTGTAAGCTGGGGCAGGGCTATTATAAGTCGGTGGTCGCTGCCGGTGGTGTGCCGCTTATCATCCCTCCCGTGGCCGATAAGAACACACTCGTCAATACCCTCAACTATATCGATGCCCTCATCCTCAGCGGCGGTGGCGACTTCAATCCCCTCTATGCCCATGAGGAACCTTCAAACCGTCTGCGCGGCATCAACTCCGAGCGCGACCTGCCCGAACTGATGATCACTCAGCTGGCCTACAACCGACAGATGCCTATCCTCGGTATCTGCCGAGGCATTCAGACATTGGCGATGGCCCTTGGCGGCCGTATCTGGCAGGACATCAGCGAGAAGACCACCAACAAGCATTCGCAGGATGCGGAGCGCAACGAGCTGACCCATTCGGTGAATATCGTCGAGGACTCGCTCCTCTACGGCATCTATGGAAAGGACAGGATGCTCGTCAACAGCTTCCATCACCAGGCCGTCCGTGAGCCCGGCGACAAGTTCCGCGTTACGGCCAAGGCTCCCGACAATATCATAGAGGCTATGGAGAGCAGCGAGTATAAGCCCATCATCGGTGTGCAGTGGCATCCCGAGAGCTATGAGGAGGGGCTGCCCCTTTTCCAGTGGCTGATACGTGAGGCACTGGCCTACCGCGAGGCCCAGAAGCTACACGACCGTGTGCTCACCCTCGACACCCATTGCGACACGCCGATGTTCTTCCCGCAGGGCATCCATTTTGAACAGCGTGACCCGAAGATCCTCGTCGATCTCCACAAGATGACCGAGGGCCGTCAGGATGCCACCATCATGGTGGCCTATCTGCCGCAGCCTAAGATCGGGGAGACGTTCTCCTCGCAGGTGGCGTTCGACGTGGCAGGTCCCACGGAATATGCTGACCTGATCTTCGACAAGATTGAGGAGATCGTCAGTGAGAACAAACAGTACATCAGTATCGCCCGTACGCCTGGCGACCTCTATGAGGACAAGCGTAACGGCCGTAAGTCGATCATGCTCGGCATCGAGAATGGTCTGGCCCTCAACGGTCAGCTTCAGAACCTGCAGCACTTTGCCCAGCGCGGCATCGTCTATATGACCCTCTGCCATAACGGTGACAATGACCTCTGCGACTCGGCACGTGGCTGTACCACCCATAACGGTGTGAGTCGCTTCGGCGAACAGGTGATCCGTGAGATGAACCGTCTGGGTATCATGGTGGATCTGAGCCATGCCAGCGAAAAGAGCTTTTATGATGCTCTTGAGATCAGCAGTGTACCTATCGTGTGTAGCCATAGTAGCTGTCGTGCTCTCTGCGACCATCCCCGTAACCTGACTGACGAGCAGATGCGGGCCCTGGCTTCGAAGGGCGGTGTGGCGCAGACCACGCTCTATCACGGTTTCCTGCGTGCCGGCGATGAGGAGGCCACTATCATGGATGCTATCGCCCATCTGGAACATGCCATCAAGGTGATGGGCATCGACCATGTGGGATTAGGCACCGACTTCGACGGCGACGGCGGTGTGAGGGGCCTTGCCGACAGCTCTGAACTGATCAACTTCACCCGTCAGCTGTTGGCGCGCCGCTATAGTGAGCGCGACATCCAGAAAATCTGGGGCGGTAACTTCCTCAGGGTCATGTCAGTTGTACAAAATGCCAATAAATGATTATGAGATATATAGGAAAATATTTCTGTGTTGTCAGTGTTATCTGCTGCCTTGTGTCGTGTGGTCTTCGTAAGCAGACTTCTACCGAGGTGGCGATGCAGCCTGTAGGGCCGATGTTTGTTGCAGACAGTGCCTATAGCTTCTGTCAGCAGCAGTGCGACTTCGGGCCACGGACCATGAACAGTGAGGCCCACGACCTCTGTGAGCAGTGGATTATCCGTAAGTTCACGGAGTATGGCATGACCGTCACCCCCCAGAAGGCCGTGCTGACAGGCTATGACGGCAAGCCGCTGAATAGCACGAACATCATTGCCAGCTATAAGCCCGAGCTCGAGAGCCGTATCCTGCTCTGTGCCCATTGGGACAGTCGGCCCTGGGCTGATAACGACCCCGACGAGGCGAACTGGAAGAAGCCTGTGATGGCCGCCAACGACGGTGCCAGCGGCGTGGCTGTGATGATAGAGGTAGCCCGACTGTTGCAGGCCACTGACAGCTTGTCGTTGGGAGTAGATTTCATCTGCTTCGATGCCGAGGACTATGGCTTCCCGCAGTGGGAGAATGGTGATGACCCGGGCAATACCTGGGCGCTTGGTTCCCAGTACTGGGCTGCCCATCCCCACAAGGAGAAATATACCGCCCGCTTTGGCATCCTGCTTGATATGGTAGGTGGTCAGGGGGCGCAGTTCTATCAGGAGACGATGTCGAAGGATTATGCCCGCAACGTCGTTGACAAGGTGTGGCGGGCTGCATCCATCGTAGGCTATGGCAGCTTCTTCCCGACGAAGGGGGGTACTGGCATCACCGATGACCATATTTTTGTGAACACCATCGCCAAGATACCCTGTATCGATATTATCCCCTACTATCCTGCCTGTGAGCAGAGCAGCTTCGGGCCTACGTGGCATACTGTTACCGACGATATGGACCACATAGACCGTGCTACCCTTCAGGCCGTCGGCCAGACGGTGATACAAGTACTCTTCTCAGAGAATTGAGAATTGAAAATTGAAAACTGATAATTGAAAATTTAAAACCGATGATTTTAGGAAGAATTGCCTTTACGATGATGATGTGCCTGTCCGTAGGAGTTTCCATGGCACAGGACCGGCTTTATGCCGATGAGTTCCCACTTGGTGACGTAGAGTTGCTCGACGGCCCGCTGAAGGCTGCTCGCGACTTGAATGTCAAGGTTCTCCTGCAGTACGACTGTGACCGTTTGCTGGCACCTTATCTCAAGGAGGCCGGCCTCACGCCGAAGGGCAAGTCATATCCCAACTGGGATGGACTCGACGGCCATGTCGGCGGTCATTACCTGACGGCAATGGCCATCAATGCCGCCATGGGCAGTGAGGAATGTCGCCAGCGTATGGACTATTTCATTAGTGAACTGCAGGCCTGTGCCGATGCCAACGCCAGGAACCATCCTGCCTGGGGCAAGGGCTATGTGGGTGGTGTGCCTGGCAGCGACCGTATCTGGTCTGCCTTCAAGAAGGGCGACTTCGGTGCCTACTATGGTGCGTGGGTGCCTTTCTATAATATTCATAAGATGTATGCAGGCCTGCGCGATGCGTGGGTGTATTGCGGCAACGAACAGGCCAAGCAGCTCTTCATCGGCTTCTGCGACTGGGCAATCGACCTGACAGCAGGACTCTCCGATGCACAGATGGAGCGTATGCTCGGCACGGAGCATGGTGGCATGAACGAGGTGCTGGCCGATGCCTACGCCATCACCGGAGAGCAGAAATACCTCGACGTGGCGCGCCGCTTCTCCCACCGTCAGTTGCTCTTGCCGCTGTCGCAGCGTCAGGACTGTCTCGACAATCTTCATGCCAACACCCAGGTGCCTAAGGTGGTGGGCTTTGAACGTATCGCAGAACTCGGTGGCGACGAGGCCTATCATACGGCGGGCATCTACTTCTGGGATATCGTCACGGGTGAGCGTTCGCTGGCCTTTGGCGGTAACAGCCGTCGCGAGCACTTCCCCAGCAAGGAGGCATGTAAGGATTTCGTCAGCGATATTGATGGTCCTGAGAGCTGTAACACCAATAATATGCTGAAACTGACCGAGAACCTGCACCGTAGGAATCCAGAGGCTCGTTTTGCCGATTTCTACGAGCTGGCAACGTTCAATCATATCCTCTCTACCCAGCACCCTGAGCATGGCGGCTATGTCTATTTCACGTCGGCCCGTCCCCGTCATTACCGTAATTACTCCGCCCCTAATGAGGCCATGTGGTGTTGTGTAGGTACGGGTATGGAGAATCATGGCAAGTACGGACAGTTTGTCTATACCCGTCATGCTGACGCCCTCTTCGTGAACCTCTTTGTGGCCTCTGAGCTGAACTGGAAGGAGAAGGGTGTGAGGTTGCGTCAGGAGACGGCATTCCCATACGCTGAGACCAGCAAGATCACTGTTACTCAGGGCAAGGGACAGTTTACGCTTCAGGTGCGCTATCCTGGATGGGTAAAGCCCGGACAGTTTGAGGTGAAGGTGAACGGCAAGCCCGTCAGCATCGTCACAGGGCCGTCGTCATACGTCGCCATCGACCGTCAGTGGAAGAAGGGTGATGTGGTCGATATCACCTTCCCCATGCATAACGGCGTGAAGTATCTGCCCAATCTGCCGAAGTATATCGCCCTGATGCATGGACCCATTATGCTGGCCATGAAGACGGGAACAGAGGATCTGGCCCATCTCATTGCCGACGACAGCCGTTTCGGACAGTTGGCCGTGGGTAAGAAGCTGCCCATTGACCAGGCGCCTATCCTTATTAATAATAATATAGAGGACATCGCCAATCAGTTGCAGCCCATCGCCGGCAAACCGCTTCACTTCGCCCTGCAAACCAAAATGGTCAATGGTCAATCGTCAATGGTCAATGAACTGATGCCCTTCTTCGAACTTCATGATGCCCGTTATATGATGTACTGGCTCGCCTTGTCGGAGGACAGCTACAAGGGTTATCTCGACAATCTGGCCAAGCAGGAGCAAGAGCGTCAGGCTTTGGAGGCCCGCACGACTGATAAGGTGCAGCCTGGTGAACAACAGCCGGAGTCTGACCACTTCATGGAGACAGACCAGTCGTTTACGGGTAATACCAACGACGTGTTCTTCCGTGATGCCCGCGATGGTCATTATTTCAGTTATCTGTTGCAGACCGGCGGACAAACCGACCTCAGTCTGCGCCTGAAATACTGGGGCGTGGGTGAGTGGAAGAGCCATGAGTTCGACATCTTCGTTGATGATGTGTTGGTGACATCGGTGAACAATACCGGCAAGTACCGCATCTCCGAGTTCAAGTACGAGACATATCCTGTGCCTGCCGACGTGCTGAAGGGCAAGAAACAGGTGCGTGTGAAGTTTGTGGCCAAGCCCCGTAAGCAGATCGGCGAGATCTACGAAGTGAGACTGGTGAAGGGGGAGTGATGTTTAGTGTTTAGAGTTTAGTGTTTAGAGTTTAGTGTTTAGAGTTTATAGTAAATTATGAAAAGACGTGTAGTATTCAGTGCTGTCCTTTTGGCAGCCTCCTTGGGTATTTCCGCCCAAAAGCCGATGACCGCCCCTGCCGGCGGCAAGGCTATCAGTGACGAGTTGATCGGCATCTTCTTCGAGGACATCAGCAGTAGTGCCGATGGTGGCCTCTATGCCGAATTAGTACAGAACGGCTCCTTCGAATACAGTCCTGCCGAGCGCGACGGCTGGGGGGCTGGTACCGCCTGGAAGGTGATACGCCCGGGCCATTCCCTCGGTCTGCTGGAAGTGCGTATGACCGACGGCCTTAACGCCAACAACCCCACCTATATGCGCCTGCACACCGAACGTGCCAAACAGTATTACGACTATAGGGGCTGGACAGGCTTTGGTATCCAGAACGACGGTTTTGACGGCATCTCCGTCAAGGCTGGTGAGAAATATGACTTCTCTGTCTTCATGCGTAACTTCGGCGATGCCAAGAAGGTGCGCGTGGCTTTGGTCGAACAGCGTCAGGGTTGGCCTCCCAGAGATCCTAAGCTCCTGGCAGACGCAACAATAGATGTCAGCGACAAGAGCTGGAAAAAGTACGAGACAGTGCTGACACCCGACAGCACCTGTGAGAAGGCTTCCCTCCAGATCCTGGTACTTAACACAGGTGATCTTGATGTCGATATGGTATCGCTGATGCCTCAGGATACCTATAAGGGACACGGTCTGCGTAAGGACCTGGCTCAGGCACTCGCCGACCTCCAGCCGAAGTTCATGCGCTTCCCTGGCGGTTGCGTGGTACACGGCGGTGGCGACGGCTTCTGGGACACCTACCGCTGGAAGACGACCATCGGCCCCAAGGAACAGCGTCGCGGTCTGAAGAATACCTGGGGTTACCACCAGAGCATGGGGCTGGGTTACTATGAGTATTTCCAGTTCTGCGAGGACTTAGGCATGCAGCCGCTGCCGATCCTGCCCTGTGGCGTGAGCTGTCAGGGAGCCAACGGTGGCTGGGGCATGAAGAATCAGGCTCAGGATGTGGTGCCCATGTCTGAGATGGACGAATGGGTGGCCGAGGCCATCGACCTTATCGAGTGGGCCAACGGCGACCCTGCCACAAACAAATGGGCTAAGATGCGTGCCGATGCAGGTCATCCGAAGCCCTTCGGCCTGAAGTATCTTGGGCTCGGCAACGAGGAGCGCATCTCTCCTGAATTCTGTGAGCGTTTCAAGTATATCTACGAGCGTGTGACAAAGGCCCATCCTGAGATTGTCATCGTGGGCACTGCCGGTCCTGGTTCCCACCCCGGCAATCCTGACTTGGAGAACGGCTGGAAACTGGCTGAGGAGCTGGGTATGCCCATCATCGACGAGCACTACTACGAGCCCAACAAGTATTTCCTGAGCAGCCGTCAGTATGACAACTATCCGCGTGACCGCAAGACGAAGGTCTATCTCGGTGAGTATGCTGCCAAGGACAAGAAACTCATCGACGCCCTGGCAGAGGGCCTCTACCTGTTGCATGTGGAGCGTAACGGCGACGTGGTGGCTATGACCAGCTATGCACCCCTCTTTGCCAAGAAGACCAACACCAACTGGAACCCCGACCTGATCTACTTCGACAACGAGCGTCCATACCTCACCTGCAGCTACTATGTGCAGCAGATGTTCGGACAGAGTGCCGGTCAGTATTACTATGGCGACTGCGTCAGTTTCGAGGGTGATGCCGCTGGTTTGCAGCAGCCGCAGGTTGACGTGCACTATGGCCAAAGCGTTATCCTGAATGTCAAGACGCGTAAGCTATATGTGAAGCTCTGCAATGCCGGTGCTGAGGCTAAGACGGCTAATGTCAACCTCTCGCGCTTCGGTCTGAAGAAGACGGCCACCAAGATTACCCTCTCTGGCAATGCCGACGACGAGAACAACTACGAGAAGCAGCCCATTGCTCCTCAGCGTGAGACCATCAAGGCCCAGAAGAAGTTCAAGCTTGACCTCGCACCCTATTCCATGGTCATGCTGGAATACACACTCTAAAGCAAGGCAAGAAAGATTACCGTCGCCCCGATTCCGTATTATTGAGGAATCGTGGGCGACGGCTTTTGTTGATAATAAAATTAGCTGATAAATTAGAAAAGGCAGGAGCCTTTGGTTTTTCTTATTCGTTTATAACTTTCTGGATGGTTCCATCCTCATTGTAGAACAGACGCTGCACCTTCAGGCTGCGGAGATGTGTCACGTCGTTTGAGGGTACGCAGTCGTGGTAGAATAGGAACCACTCACCCTTGTACTGCACGATGCTGTGGTGGGTTGTCCAGCCCACGACGGGGTCGAGGATCACGCCCTGATAGGTGAACGGGCCGTAGGGGTTGTCACCGATGGCATAGCAGAGGAAGTGGCTGTCGCCGGTAGAGTAGCTGAAGTAATACTTACCGTTGTATTTGTGCATCCACGAGGCCTCGAAGAAGCGATGGGGATCGCCGGCCTTCAGCGGCTGTCCGTCCTTGTCGAGGATAATCACACTGCGGGGTGCCTCGGCAAACTGCATCTCGTCGTCGTTCAGACGGACTACGAAGCTGGGCAGTGCGGGTACGTCAGCGGGACAGAAGAGCTGGGTCTTCTTGTCGGCAGCAGGGCCGAGGTCGATACCCTCCTTGACAAGTTTCTCAGGAGCCTGGTACCACTGGAGCTGTCCGCCCCAGAGACCGCCGAAGTAGATGTAGATCTCGCCGTTGTCATCCTTGAAGACGCTGGGGTCGATACTCATAGAGCCACGGATAGGCTCATCCTGTGGGATGAACGGACCTTCGGGGGTGTCGCTGACGGCTACGCCGAGGTGGAACACACCGTTGTAGTCCTTGGCGGAGAAGATGAGGTAGTACTTGCCGTCCTTCTCGACGACATCGTTGTCCCACATCTGCTTCTCAGCCCACTTCACCTGCTCCACATCGAGAATCTTGCCGTGGTCGGTCACTTCACCGTTCTCCACATCCGTCATCGAGAGCACGTGGTAGTCCTTCATCTGGAAATGACCGCCGTCGTCGTCAAACGCAGCTCCAGCCTCCCAATCGTGGGAAGGATAGACATAGAGTCGGCCGTTAAACACATTGGCAGAGGGATCTGCCATATAATCACTGGGGAATAAATAACGCGGTTTCATAACTATAAACTATAAACTATAAACACTAAACTCTAAACACTAAACTCGTCCTTATTATTCGCATACTTGCGACGGGCAGCCAGCTCAGCCTGCATATTCTCATTATACTCCTTGGTAATCGGGTAGAAGTAGAGGGCTATCACACCGATACCGAACAGGATGGCAGGTACGATGCTCGACACGAGCCGGATGCCTTCCATTGCACTCTCGTTCTGTACGGCAAGATGTCCGGATTGGTAGCCGAAGGCAGAGATGATGACGCCGGCGATGGCACCACCCAGACCCAGACCCACCTTCAGGGCGAGAAGGATGCCTGAGAAGCAGAAGCCCGTGGCACGGCGGTAGTTCTCATACTCGATATGGTCGGCTACGTCGCCAATCATAGCCCACAGTAAGGGTACCGTCGGGGCGTATGCCAGCGATTTCAGGATGTTGAGCAGGAAGAGCAGCCCTACGTCAGTAGGCGACGGGATATAGAACAGGGCGGTGAAGAAGGTGCAGAGCGACAGACAGACGATGAACACCTTCCGCTTGCCATATTTGTTGGCCAGATAGCGCGACAGGAAGATGACTCCCAGGAACTGCACGACGGCCGATACCATATTGAATACGGAATATCCGACGGAATAGGCCTCGTCGATATTGTTTGCCAGTCCGAAGAACCCAAGGAAGTCGAAGAGCGACTTCTGATCGACATTATACTGGAAGTAGAAGCTCATGGCCGATCCCCACATTGCCAGCGTGATAAACAATGAGAACGTCAGGAGGAACATGGCCGTCCAGGGCACATTGGAAATCGTACTCTTGATATCCTCCTTAATGTTGATCTCCTGGGTGGGAGGCGGCTGGATGCGCTCATGGCTGACAAAGAAGGCTATCAAAAAGAATACGAAAGCTATCAGGGCAAAGAGCCCGATGGTTGTCACCCAGCCACGCTGCAGGTCTCCCTGTCCGAAGCGGTCAACCAATGGCAGCGTCATACCCTGTACTACGAACTGGGCGATGGTAACAGCCACAAAGCGGATGGTAGTGATGCTGGTGCGCTCCTTGATGTCGCTCGTGATGACACCTCCCAGCGACGTATAGGGGATATTATTAAAGGAATAGATTACTAATAATAATATGTACGAGATGGTAGCGTAGGTAGCGACCTGAGCTTTCTCTTCGATGCCCGGATTATAGAAGGCCAGGACATAGAACACACAGAAGGGAAGTGCCGTCCAGATGAGCCAGGGCCTGAACTTTCCCCAGCGCGTGTGGGTACGGTCGGCAATGATGCCCACGGTGGGATCGACAACGGCAGCCACTACACAAGCAATCAGCAACACACTGCCAGCCACAGCCCCATCGAGTCCGAAGACATCGGTGTAGAACTTCAGCTGGAAGATCATCATCATTTGGAACGCGAGGTTGGCACCAGCGTCTCCAAGTGAGTAGCCGATCTTCTCGCGCAATGATATCAGTTGTGATTCGTCTTGTTTCATTGCTGCAAAGTTACGCACTATTCCGCAAACGGGCATTCTGAAATGTCACAGATGCTTTTTCTGATGTTTCATTTCTTAAGAAAAATGCAAATATTAGCGATGGAATCGAAAAAAATTCATATATTTGCACTGTTTTTCAACTATCAAGCGAATGAAGAATCTACTGTTGACCCTTTTCGTTTTGTGCACTGTATCCATCAGTGCCGCCGTCAGAATGCCCCGCCTTTTCCAGTCGGGAATGGTTTTGCAACGCGGTAAACCAATACCAGTATGGGGGTGGGCGGATGCTAATGAGACCGTCACCATCCGTTTCAATAAGAAAACCTATACCGTCACTGCAGACGCAGAAGGCCGTTGGCGTACGGACCTGCCGAAGATGAAGGCCGGAGGCCCTTACCAGTTGGCGATTAACGAATTGACCATTGACAGTGTTCTCATCGGTGACGTGTGGCTCCTTTCAGGACAATCGAACATTGACGTGACCATCGAGCGCGTTTATCCGCAATATACACAGGAAATAGATCAGTTCAATAACAATCAGGTCCGTCTCTTCCGCGTACAGAACGAGACAGATACGCACGGTGTGAAGGATGACATTCGTCCAACTTCCATCAATTGGAAGTCGCTGACCAAGCAGAATGCCTGGCTCTTCTCTGCCGTCGGCAGTTTCTTCGGCAAGCGGATGTGGGAAAAGAACAAGGTGCCACAAGGCATTATCGTCAACAGCTGGGGCGGTACTCCCATAGAGGCATGGATCTCAATGGACTCGCTGATGACAGACTATCCCATGTTGGTCAAGCGGATTGCAATCTTCCAGAACGACAATTATGTCAGGGCACAGATGCAGGCTAACGGCGAGGCCAACAGACAGTGGAATGAGTTGCTCAACAAGATAGACGATACACAACACTATCCTCTTTCGCACTATAACGACGATGATTGGCAGACCATCAACCAGAACAACTGGAGTTGGCGTGGAACGGGTACCGTATGGCTGCGTCAGCATATAAATATAAATAAGGAACACGCGGGAAAGCCTGCACGTCTGTTGTTGGGCACGCTCTATGACCAGGATGTCACCTACCTCAACGGCCAGCAGATCGGACATACCGGCTACCAATACCCGCCGCGCCGCTACGACATACCAGAAGGACTCCTGAAAGAGGGCGACAACGTGATAGCCATCCGTTTCATCAACAGAAGCGGTGCCGTACACTTCATCCCTGAGAAACCTTATATGCTCTGTTTCGGCGACGACCGTTTCTCGCAGAACCCTATGCCGAAGGATGTCATTCCCCTCAGTGAGACGTGGAAGTTCCATCTCGGTGCTGAGATGCCTCCCTGTCCTGGTGGTGATGTCTCGTTGCAGAACCAGCCGTCAACACTCTACAATGCCGTACTCCATCCCTTGGCACCTTATGCCATCAGTGGTGTGGTGTGGTATCAGGGTGAGTCGAATACCGGCAATCCGGCTCCATACGCTGATTACCTGAAAAAACTGATGGGTTGCTGGCGTGACCGTTGGCAGGATCAGCAGATGCCCTTTGTCATCGTGCAGTTAGCCAACTATGACGGTCGCCAGCAGACAGGCTTCCCAAGACCTATCGTCTATCAGGCCGACCCTGTCAATAGTGGATGGGCACAGCTCCGTGAGGCCCAGCGTCTCGCCGCAAAGGCCGATTCCCATGCTGAGCTGGCTGTCATCAACGACCTCGGTGAGACCGTCGATATCCATCCCCTTCGCAAGAAGGAGGTTGCCGAGCGTATCGGCCTATGCTTCGATAAGCTCGTCTTTAATAATAATAAAGTGAAGCTCTCACCTGAGGTCATCGACTGTCAATGGATAATGGATAATGGACAATGGACAATGATTCTTATTCTGGATCAGCCCGTCCAGCCCGGCGAACTCCATGAGTTCGAGATGGCAGGCCCCGATGGCATTTTCCATAACGTCACCGCTACCGCCTCCGGTAACAGAATAGAAATAAAGGCGGCAGCAAACACTCTTCACTCTTCACTTAAACTCCGCTATGCCTGGAAGGATAATCCCCTGAAGGCAAATGTGCGCTCACTCAGCGGACTCCCCATGTCATCGTTTGAACTGAAAATAAATAATAAACAAACAAATAATTAAAAACATCAAATTATGTCAACTATCAACGAAACAAAAGGCTTCTACAAGCTTTCATGGCTCCAGCGCATCGGCTTCGGCTCGGGTGACCTGGCGCAGAATCTGATTTTTCAGGTAATCTGTACTTACCTGCTGTTCTTCTACACCGACATCTATGGTCTTACGCCATCGGCAGTGGCCGTGATGTTCCTTGTGGGTAATGTGGCAAACGTGATTTGGGACCCCATCGTGGGTGCATTGATCGACAAGAGCAATCCGCGTTACGGAAAATACCGCTCGTATCTGCTCTATGTGGGCATTCCGCTTTCGGGCTTCGCCATCTTGTGCTTCTACAATGGTTTTGCGCCGTCGCTGATTTATGCGTATGTGACTTATATATCCATGCAGCTGCTCTACACGTTCATCAACGTGCCTTACGGTGCCCTGAACTCTTCGCTCACCCGTGATACTGACGAGATCACCATCCTCACTTCGGTGCGTATGTTCATGGCCAACCTCGGTGGTCTGGCTGTCAACTCTGGTCTGCCCCTGTTCATTGCCCTGATAGCCGGTGCACCGTCCGACAGTCTTCCGAAAGACTCTGGGGCATGGTTCACAACGATGACCATCTATGCCATTGTCGGCTTCTGCCTGCTCCTGTTCTGCTTCTCACAGTGTAAGGAGCGCGTGGTGATGGATGCCGCTGCTACTGAGACCGTGAAGGTCAGCGACCTGTGGATGGAGTTCATGCGTAACCGTCCCCTGCGTGTCCTCGCCTTCTTCTTCATCACCGCCTTTGCGATGATGTCGGTCGGTAATGCCGCCGGTGCCTATTTCATCAACAGCAACCTGCACGGCTCGGCTCAGGAACTGTCGATATTCATGGCCCTGGGATCTATTCCGGCATTCTTGTTCATGCCACTGGTTCCTTGGTTCAAACGCATGGTCGGAAAGAAGAATATGTTCTATCTGTTCCTGGGTGCTGCCATCGTTGGTATGGCAATGCTCTATTTCATTTCCAAGATGGAGAGCCCCAGCATGACGATGATTTATGTGGCACAGTTCATCAAGAGCACTGGTGTTATCGTGGCCACGGGTTATATGTGGGCACTGGTTCCTGAGGTGATTTCCTATGGCGAGTACACCACAGGCCGTCGTATTTCCGGTATCGTGAATGCCCTGACGGGATTGTTCTTCAAGGCCGGTATGACCTTCGGAAGCATTGTCGGCCCGGCAGTATTGGCATACGTCGCCTACGACCCCGACGTCATCGACCAGACGCCTTTAGCTGAGGAGGGTATCCTCTGGCTGGTCTGCGTCATTCCCGCTATCCTGCTCGGTCTCGCCATCTTCATTATCTCGAAGTACGAGTTGACCGACGAGGTCATCGACGACATCAACCAGAAGATTGAGGCACGTAGTAAGGCAGAATAAGAATGGTCTTATCATACATAATGAAATCATCCCCGCCAACTGGCGGGGATGATTCATTAATAGGATAGCCTGACGGTCTTGAACCAGTCTTTCAGCATACCTCGGTTCTGGTTCTGAGAGTCGCAGACCAGAAGGAGTAGCAGGCTGCCATCTGCCAGTTTAGGCCCCGCACAGATACCTTCATAATTGGCGAAGCCCCGGCGGCTCAGATTGATTCTCGTGCGGAACTCCGCCAATAATGTCTTTTCCAGCACCTCACCAGGCTGTTGTGCCGACGGACGAACCAGATAGAGCTTGACATGGGCGAACGATCCGATCTTCTTTTTTGGGAAAAAGAGTTCGCGTTCAAGCACCACCAGACTTCCGTCGTCGAGGGCAGCCAGTCCGCTCACGCCGAGGATGCTCCTGCCTTTATGCTTCCTGACCATTGTCGTGTCACTCTCATACCAGTATTGTTCCTTGGGTGACAGGTCATCGCCGAAGCTCTGTAGGCGGAGACGGTTCCTGACCTTGTTTTCTAACGAAGGTTTCTGCCCATCAGCCTTGAGCGTGTTTTCCGATGTTGTCCAGAAACGGTGTGTCGAGGCATTATAGGTCAGGGCCTCGAGACTGGCGTTGGGGTAGGCGGTGCTGAAGACCTCAGGCATTGCAAGCCGTCGGCCGGTGAGCAGTCCTTCCATATTGTATTCCAGCACCTGGCCGTCTGCCTCGCCGCTGACAAAGATGCTGTTCGTCTGCGGTACAAAGCAGATTCCCTCTTCATCGCGATTGGGAAGCCCGCTTGTCAGGAACGTGTCTGCCTGCACCTCTAATAGTTCTCCCGTGATGCTGTCCGTCACGATGGTCATCAGGTGGAAACCTGCCGTAGGCGATTTGTCGTTTGCTATGGCATAGCGTGAGCCGCCGAGCCACGTGATGCCGCTATAGTTACCTGCGGGCACCGTCTTCGGGAAAGCCCTCTGCGGCAGTAGTACCGCTTCCTGTGATACTGCTGTCCCTGACCATACTGTCAATGCCGTCAGGAGACATAATCTGTTAATCATTCTTCTAATCATGCTGCAAAAATACTAAATTTTTCGCTATTCACTATTCACTATTCACTTTTTTTCGTATCTTTGCAGACAAAACCAACGACTATGTTACAAATCCGCTGCAAGAACAACAATGTCACCCGGAGCTTCCCGGAAGGAACCTCGCTGATGGAGGTCTATCAGGCTATTGCCGACGAAATCAATCTCGACTATCCTGTGGTTTCTGCCAAAGTCAACAACGTTTCCCAAGGCCTGAAGTTCCGCCTCTACCAGAACCGCGATGTGGAGTTCATCGATGCCCGCGAGGGCAGTGGGCACCGTGTCTATGTACGTTCCCTCAGTTTCGTACTCTACAAGGCTACCCAGGATCTCTTCTCCGGCTCTAAACTCTTCATCGAGCACTCCCTCTGTCGGGGGTACTACTGTAACTTCAAGAAACGTACGGGTGAGGCGCTGACCGACGATGATGTGGCTGCTATCCGGGGGCGGATGCAGGAGATCATCGATCTGGACATGCCCTTCCGACGTACGGAGTCAACCATCGAAGAGGCCGTCCGGGTATTCACCGAACGGGGCTTCTCCGACAAGGTGAAACTGTTGGAGACCAGTGGGCAGGTGTACACTTATTATTATACATTGGGCGACACCATCGACTACTACTACGGGCCGTTGGTACCCTCAGCCGGCTATTTGAAAGTGTGGGGGCTGGAGCGCTACGAGGATGGACTGTTGTTGCGTGTGCCCGACTGGAACGACCCCTCACGGCTGGCAGAGTGGGTTGACCAGCCCAAGACCTTCGGGATGTTTGCCGAGAAGACACGCTGGGACATCATCATGCGTCTGTCGAATGCCGGTGACGTGAACAAGGCCATCATGCGTGGCCATGCCCAGGAACTTATTCAGGTGTCGGAGGCCCTACAGGAAAAGAAGATTGTACAGATAGCCGAGGAGATAGACCGTAGGTTCAGGAACAATGGTCTCAGGCTGGTACTCATTACCGGTCCTTCCTCGTCGGGAAAGACCACCTTCTGCAAACGTCTCTCCGTGCAGCTGCTGGCTTGCGGTCTCAGGCCCGTGTCGTTCTCCACCGACGACTATTTCGTGAACCGCGTGGACACGCCGAGGCTGCCCAATGGCGACTACGACTTCGACAATATCGAGACTGTGGAGCATACTTTGTTGGAAGACCACCTGATCAGGCTGATGCGGGGGGAACGTGTGGAGATTCCCGAATACAATTTCACCACCGGAAAGCGGGAGTATAATGGTAAGAAGCTGAAGTTGGCCGGCGATACGGTGCTCATCATTGAAGGCATCCATGCCCTGAACCCGATGCTGACAAAACTGATTCCCGACGATGTGAAGTACAAGATCTATATCTCCGCCCTGACCAGCATCTCGCTCGACGATCACAACTGGATTCCCACTCGCGACAACCGCCTGCTGCGCCGCATCATCCGCGACTATAACAAGTGTGCCTATTCCGCACGGGAGACGATTGCCCAGTGGAAGAACGTGCTGGCTGCCGAGGACCAGTGGATATTCCCCTATCAGGAGACTGCCGACGTGATGTTCAACTCAGCCCTTAATATCGAGTTTGCCGTGCTGCGCACCCATGCCGAGATCATCCTCAACACGGTTCCTAAGAACTGTGCGGAATATGCTGAAGCCCACCGGCTGCTGAAATTCATCCGTTACTTCCTCCCCATCAGTGACAAGGAGATACCGTCCACGAGCATCATGCGAGAATTCTTATGATGTCATCGACGCTATGACAGAACGGACCAGTATGCTCTAATTTGAGCGTACACATCGCGGCGGCAAAACGTCCGCTCGTAGCGTAGTCCATCCCCTTGGCCCTGCAGTAGAGATAGCCGGCACTGTAGGTGTCGCCACATCCCGTAGCATCGACGAGCTGACTCGGCGGATAGGCAGGAGTATCGTAAAAGCGTCCCTCGGCGAAGATGACGGAGCCACCTCCTCCTAAGGTGATGATGACCTCACGCACGCCCCAGTCGTGGATCTGTTCGGCAGCGGCGTGCGGCTCAGAGAGTCCAGTCAACGACAGACATTCCCATTCGTTGACCTTCAGGATGGCCGTATGCGGCAGCAGCCTGAATTTGTCGGGCCAGTCGACAGACACCACCTGTTCACCCTCCACCTTGCGCAGATAGCCTTGCACGTCGATACTGACATCCCCCTTTGTAGCGAGATATTCCACCACCTCGGGTGTGAAGTCGTCGGCTAACAGTGTTCCTAAATGGAACACCTTCGCCTCGGCATCCTTCAGCTGGTTTATCGTAAAGGGTTCCGACTTGGCCAGTACCCGTTGGGTGCGGTTGTCCATATTCTCTCCGTAGGCATTCTCGAAGAACACGTTGGTCTTGCTCTCGAAAGCCTTCACGTCGATACCTGCCAGTCGCAGGCGCTCCACTTCCGGCATCACTTCACGGCTGACGGAGGTGACGAGTTGAAAAGACGGATCTGACTCTTTCCACAAACTTTGTATGGCCCACGCCACATAATAGGCTGTTCCGCCAGCACTATAGATTTCGTGGCTGGGAGTGACAATGCGGTCACGAGTAATGTGTCCGATGCAGCAAATATCTGTCATTTTGTGGTTGTTTATGTCTTTTGAGCGGCAAAGGTACGCATTTATTTCGAAAAAGTTTGTTGGTTTCGTTTTTTTTTCTTATATTTGCAGCATTAAAAACCTAAAAGATTGCTAACTACAGATGATAAGAAGGAGTTTTTTATGTTTGATCGTGGTGTTCGTGTCTCAGTTGCTTTCAGCCCAGACAACATACGATGTGATCGCTTTCGGAGCCAAGGGTGACGGAACGACCGACGATGCCGTGGCTATCCAACAGGCCATCGACCGCTGTTCGGCAGAGGGTGGGGGACGTGTGTTGCTGCCTCGTAACCATACCTTCCTGGCAGGGCCTTTGCAACTGAAGGCTAATGTGGAGCTCTATTTGGAGGCCACAGCTACGCTAAAAGCCAACCCCGACGAGAGCATCTACCGCATGAGTGCCTTCGGTGATAACCGAGGCGAGGGGATGCTCTGGCTCTGGGCCAACGATGCCGACAACATCAGCATTACGGGCAAGGGAACCATCCACGGCAACGGCATCGCCTTCATGGGTGCCGAACTCAGCGACTCGTATGAGTTGAAACCGCTTGCAGACCCTTCATTCGACCCTCGTCCCCACGTACTGACGCTGACGAATGTGAGGAACCTGACTATCCGCGACGTGACCATCCGTGAGGGAGCCTATTGGACGGTACACCTCATTGGTTGCAACGAGGCAGTCATCGAGGGCATCAACCTGTTGAACAACCTGAAGATCCGTAATGGCGACGGCATCGACCTCGACCACTCGAAGAATGTGCGCATCGCTAATTGCCATATCACCTCCGGCGACGACTGTATCTGCCTGAAGAACCGCCGTGAGTTTGAGCAGTACGGCAGCTGTCATGACATCGTGGTGACCAACTGTGTGATGTCGTCGCGGTCGTGTGCCATCAAGATCGGCAGCGAGAACATGGACTCCATCTACAACGTGGTCTTCGACAACTGCATCATCACCGGCTCCAACCGTGGCCTGGGCATCCAGAACCGCGACGAGGGAACGGTCACCGATGTGGTCTTCTCCAATATCCAGCTCGACTGTCGCCTCTGGAGCGATGTGTGGTGGGGCAAGGCAGAGCCGATCTATGTCACCAGCTATCCCCGTGCCAACGGTAACCACAAGGATGCCAACTGGCGTTTCCCCAAGGGACAGATTGAAGGCCGTTGTGGTGAGGTGAGCCGCATCTACTTCAACAATATCACCGCCACCAGCGAGAATGGCTGCTTCGTGGGGGGCGACATACCCGACAAGGTGAAGGACATCTATTTCAATAATGTCCGCGTGAAATTTAATTATCCATTATCCATTGTCAATTATCAATTATTATTTGATAAGCGTCCCTGCAAGGGCGAGGGTTTCATCAAGACTGACATACAGACCCTCAATCAGATGAGCGTGCCCCTCTATGTGGAGAATGCGAGTGTGATAATAAAATAGCAACATTATATATTATTTTTATACTAACTCTATTAATTAATTATCTATGCAAAAGATTCTAAATCTGAAACAAGGAATGCAGAAGGCGATGTTCTTCGCCTTCTTCCTGTTGTGCAGTACGGTGATGATGGCCCAGCAGAAGGTGTCAGGAACTGTACTGGACGCTACGGGTGAGCCTCTGATCGGCGTGAGTGTCCTCGAGGCTGGTACTTCGAACGGAGTCGTTACAGACTTCGATGGTAATTTCACGCTGACAGTGAAACAGGGTGCAAATCTGGTCATTTCGTATATTGGCTATGTCAGCCAGACGATTCCTGCCAGGAACGGCGTTAAAGTCACGCTGCAGGAAGACAACCAGGTTCTTAACGAAGTGGTGGTCGTGGGTTATGGTACCATGCGCCGTAAGGACGTGACCAGCTCTATCACCACGGTGAAGGCTGAAGACCTGAACAAGGGTGTGTTCACCGATCCCGCTTCCATGCTGCAGGGTAAGGTGGCCGGTCTCGTTGTCACCACCACCGGTGACCCGAACGGCACGCCGTCCATCACCCTCCGCGGTGCTTCTTCTCTGCGTAGTGGTGCCATGTCACCTTACTACGTCATCGACGGTATCCCCGGTGTGGACATCTCGATGGTGGCTCCCGATGACATCGAGAGCATCGACGTGCTCCGCGACGCAACCGCTACCGCCATCTACGGTTCTAAGGCTGCCAACGGCGTGATCATCATCACCACCAAGAGCGGTGGCAAGACCGAGCGCACCAATGTCAGCTACAACGGCTATGTGGCATTCGACGTGATCTCCAAGAAGCTCGACATCGCCACTGCCGACGATATCCGTGGCTATGTCAGGCAGAACAACCTGGACTATGGCTATGACAATGGCGGTAATACCGACTGGCAGGACGAAGTGCTCCGTACGGCTGTCAGCCACAACCACAACGTGTCTGTCAATGGTGGTTCTGAGAAGACCAAGTACATGGCCAGTGTGAACTACGCTGACCGTCAGGGTGTCATCCGCGGTTCCTACAACAAACGTCTGAATGTGCGTTCACTCCTCTCTACCAAGGTGCTGAAGGATCGTCTGGAACTCTCAGCCGGCCTGAACGCCATGTATGGTAAGTTCGTGGGTGTGCCCATGAATAACGAGGGTGCTTCTGTACTCGACGCCATGAACTATTTCTCGCCGCTGAATCCCATCAAGGATGCTGATGGCAACTGGTTCAAGGGCTCTGGTTCTAAGAACTACAACCCCCTGTCGCTCATCAATGAGGATACCTCCGAGAACGTCTGGAAGCGTACGCAGGTCATCACCAAGGGCTCCTTCAAGATCATCGAGGGACTGGTGCTGAATGCCAACTACTCGTTCAACCACTACCAGCGCACCTACAGCGCCTACGATACCCACAACACGCAGCTCGAGGGTGTCAGCGCCTACAACGGACGTGCTGACCGCAGCACCTGGTTCGGCGACGAGAACCTGTTCGAGATCTTCGCCAACTATAACACGACCTTCAACGATGTCCACACAATCGCCCTGATGGCCGGTTATTCCTGGGAGGAGAAACAGAATGGCGACGGCTTCGGCCTGATCGTCCACGACTTCTATGACGACTATCTGAAGTGGAACAACCTGAGTTATGCCAGCACCATCGACGGTATTGCCAATGGTGTGGTGAGCGGTACGAAGGAGACAGTCCGCAACATCTCGTTCTACGGTCGTGCCAGCTACTCTTTCGCTGGTCGCTATATGTTGCAGGCTACCATCCGTCGTGACGGTTCATCCGTATTCGGCCCCGACAACCGCTGGGGTACCTTCCCCTCTGTATCAGCAGCCTGGAACATCACCGAGGAAGACTTCATGAAGACCCAGAACTTCTTCTCTACCTTGAAGCTCCGTGCCGGTTACGGTGTCAGCGGTAATGCAATGGGCTTCGGTGCCTACACCGCCTACGCTACCTACGGTGCTTCCGGTTTCTTTGACTACAACGGCAAGAGCTGGCGCACACTCGCTGCCACGAAGAACGCCAACCCCGACCTGAAGTGGGAGAGCACGGGTATGTTGAACATCGGTATCGACTTCGGCTTCCTGAAGAACCGCATCAACGGTACCATCGAGTTCTACAATAAGAAGACCAAGGATCTGATCTGGGACTATCCCGTTTCTACCAATATCTATCCGATGGGCTCGATTGCTGCCAACGTCGGTGAGATTACCAACACCGGTATTGAGTTGACAGTGAACATCGACGCCATCCGCACGAAGGACTTCAGCTGGATGACCACCATCAACCTGTCGCACAACAAGAATACCGTCGACAAGCTGTCGAACGACAAGTTCGAGGTAGGTACCTTCACACAGGGTGACCCGATGGTGGCAGGTGTGTCTTCTAACGGCTACACCCAGCGTATCATCGAGGGCGAGCCTCTCGGAACCTTCTATACCTACGAGTTCGCAGGCTACGACGATAATGGCAAGTCCACCTACTATGTCCGCGACGAGAAGACTGGTGAGCGCACAGGTGAGGTGACCAACGAACCGGCCTTCAAGGACCGTACCATCACCGGTTGTGCACAGCCGAAGCTGAACCTTGGATGGAACAACACGTTCACCTACAAGAACCTCAGTGCTTCGCTCTTCTTTACAGGCGTATTCGGCAACAAGATCTACAATGGCTCACGTGCCAACTACTCCAGCCCCGAGATGTTTGCCAACGGCAAGAACGTGCTGAAGGAGTTCATCACCGACCGTCCTGCTACCGACAACCTGCCGAACTATCCCTCTGACCGCTATCTCGAGAATGGTTCTTATTTCCGTCTCTCCTCTCTGACTCTGGGCTACACCTTCGACACCTTCGACAACTGGATCCAGAGCCTGCAGCTCTATGCTACCTGCAACAACGTATTCACCATCACAGGCTATAAGGGCCTCGATCCTGAAGTGAACATGGGCGGTATCGATCCTGGTATCGACTATCGTTGGAGCACTTATCCCCACACTCGTACGATGATGGTCGGCGTAAAGGTCAACTTTTAATTGATAATCGATAATTGAAAATTGAAAATTATGAAAACAAATATTAAGGGACTATTCCTGGCCGGCCTGGCCGCACTGGCTGTCGGCTGTACAGATTTGGATGTGGCTGTGGACTCCCAGTACACAGAATATCCGACGAACGACATCGCCGTGGAGGCTAAGATGGCTGATGTCTACTACCACTTCAGTGGTGTCCTCGGCCGTCGTTACATGGAGCAGATGTGTCTCTCCAGCGATGAGTGGACGGCTGCCTCTTACGGTGGTGGCTGGTACGACGGTGGTGCATACGCACACCCCGCTCTCCACAATTACACCTTCGAGGATGCTACGCTCGACTGGTTCGGCACCATCACTGAGGGTATCTCTAAGGCAAACAAGGCAATCATCGACTTAGGTGGTAGCGATGCGGGCGAGGCTATTGCTCCGGCACGTGCCATCCGTGCCTTCTTCCACTGGATCATCATGGACGGCTGGGGCGATGTGCCCATCCTCGACCGTATCCCCGAAGATGGTGAGACCGTTGCCCGTAGGCCACGTGCTGATGTAGCCAAGTGGCTCGAGTCCGAGCTGTTGGCTGTCATTCCGCAGCTGACCACGGAGGTGAACGAGAACACCTATGGCAAGCCGACCCGCTGGATGGCTGAGGCCCTGCTCGCCAAGATCTACATCAACTGGCCGGTCTATACCGCTTCTGCCGTAGAGAACTACGACGCTGCCACCGCCAAGAACGAGAAGCTCGCCGATTGTATCAACCTCTGTAACGACATCATCAACTCCGGCAAGTTCAACCTCGGTTCCATGTCTTATCGCGAGAAGTTCTCCTATAACAACGGCCCTGCCGTAGAGGACTTCATCTACGCTATGCCTTACGACACCCAGACCCGTCAGGGTATGCAGTACGGACGTAGCCGTTGCTGGAAGAACATCAAGAAGATGGAGAAGAGCTACTTCGGTATGGCCCTCTCTCAGTCGGGTGGTGGTTATATGACCATGACACCGGAGTTCGCCAAGATATTCTATCTCAAGGGTGACGAGCGTAACAAGTGCGTCATCGGTCTGTCTAACAATCCCGACGACTATCGCTACGTGGAAGGTCAGAACGAGAACACCGTCTATGTCTATAACCCCTCTAACCTGCAGATGACCAATGAGGTGGCTCGCATTGCCGGTGCCGACAGCGATCCGCTGGTGCTCAGTGTCAACGTGACGCTGGCTGCTGCCGACGACCCGACGCTCGACGTGGGTGATAACAACACCGGCTATTGCCAGGGTTGCCGCTCCGTGAAGTGGTATGTCATCGACGATGATTTCAAGAACGGACGTAACCAGTCGAACGACGTGCCCCTGCTCCGCTATGCCGACGTGCTGATGATGAAGGCTGAGGCATTGACCCGTCAGAGTGGCAGTTCTGCTGATGCCAAGGCACTCTTCAACCAGATCCGTTCATACGCCAAGGCTCCAGAGCTCGATCATAATCCTTCACTGGAGGAGATCTACGAGGAGCGTGGCCGTGAGTTCTTCGATGAGAACTGGCGTCGTAACGACATGATCCGCTTCGGACACTTCGAGGATGAGTACTTCCCCCACTACAAGAGCTTCCCGACAGCCCGTTTCGAGAAGACCTGTCGTATCTTCCCCATCCACAAGGATATCCTGAACCTCAATCCTACGTGGCAGCAGAATTCCGGCTATTAATCCTCAGCCGTCTTAATCCAAATGGCGCGACCCGATTCCGGGCCGCGCTATTTCTTATCCGCAAGTATCTTGCACGTCTTGAGCAGGCAGTACTGAATGCATATCTTGGAGAAACAGAAGAATTCTATCAATACTTAGACTCAACTCTCGAACAATGAACAAGCAAACCATTATCACCGCACTGCTCGCCCTCTGTTAACCTAACTTTAACGCTTTACTTCTGATTTTTCTTGCTAATCAGCGATTTGCAGGTTCTCGCTACGGGGACTGTGTTCTACAAACTTTGATTTTCCGGAACGGCATTTTCTTGTAGTTCAACA
>Ga0310786_10002478_pt1 | contig 28160 bp, 27 predicted proteins | sample AusTroGonzalo_MG_FD_203881 | JGI IMG/M metagenome (GOLD analysis project Ga0310786, IMG submission 203881) | Bovine rumen microbial communities from tropical cattle in Woodstock, Queensland, Australia - Gonzalo_03 (v2) (version 2) | ecosystem: Host-associated > Mammals > Digestive system >...
CGGCCGGAAAGCAATTCCAACCCGGGGAAAGAGCAACGGGATCACCGTTGCGTATATATTGGTCTTAAACACGGCAATCAGGAGGACGCACAGCAAAGCACAGCCTGCCAGGCGGACCATGGCGGTTGCCTTTACTTTGGCAGCCGCTTCTTCCGGTTTCCCCTTCTCCAGTGCACGGGCAACCGTCAATGCCATCAGGAAGAAACTTCCGATTGCAATTGCCGCCCCGCCCAGGTTTCCGAAGAGCACGGAAAAATCCCATTTCCGGACAAGCAAAAAAACGGCCTCCATGACCAGGCTTAGCAGTACAACCCATATGGCGATGTACCCGGTTTCCTTTTTTACTGCAGGATCCATGCCCGGCATCGGCCTCCTCTCCGAGATAAACAAACCACAGAATATTCTATCAAAGGAAATTGTTTTTTGCAATATATACAAAGCCCCGAATGCCGTTGAAAATTTATAAACCCCGGATGAAAGAATCGTTGACGGAAATCCCGTTTCCAATGTAAAATGACTGTGATTGAATACAGGATTTTTTCGAATATACAGGGTCTGATCAAAGGAGCGTATATCATGTCTAAACTCGTCATGGGATACTGGGATTGTCCGGTCTGCGGAACCAAAGAGATCCGCGGGGATGTGGCAAACTGCCCTTCCTGCGGCCGTGCCCGCGGAGACGTCCAGTTCTATATGAAGGGATATAACGAAGGCGAAACCCGGGAAGAGGACGAACGGTCCGATGTTGAATACCTGGACGAAGAGCAGGCCAAATACGTCAGCAAGAACCCGGACTGGTACTGTTCCTTCTGCAACTCCCTGAACAGTGATAACGCCAAGTTCTGCAACAACTGCGGCTCCAGCCGGGAAGATTCCGAAAGCAACTACTTCCAGATGCTGCAGAAGAAAAAGGAACGGGAAGCGGCGGAAGCCGCCGCCCAGCCCCAGGTTTCCGCCCCGCAGGCAAAGCGCCGCAGCCCGATGACCGTTTTCCTGGTCATCCTGCTGGCCATCGTCGCCTTCTTCGTCTGGATGAACGGAAACAAGACCAGCGGCGACCTGACGGTAACCGGCCTGCAGTGGGTCCGGAATATCAATATTGAAGAAAACAAAATGTTCAGCGAGTCCGGCTGGACGCTTCCCGAGGGCGCGGAACAGACCGATGCGCGGAATGAGATTCACCACTATGACAGCGTGCTGGACCACTACGAAAGCGTCGAGGTACAGCGTTCCCGCCAGGTGGTGGATCACTACGAAACCTATTACACTTATTCAGACAATGGAAACGGAACCTTTACCGAAGTTCCCCACGAGCGTCCGATTTATACGACAGAATACTATACCGAAACCGTTCAGCAGCCCGTCTACGTCCAGGTACCCCGGTACCAGACAAAATACTACTATAATATCTGGCGCTGGACTCCTTCCCGGGATGTGACTGCCTCCGGTGAGGATCACAACACCTCCTGGCCGGAAGTGGAGCTTGGTGAAAATGAACGCGAAGGCAAGCGCACCGAAGCCTATGCCTTCACCGTGGAACACCGCAAAGAGAAAAAGCCCGCTGAAACCTACACACTCGCGGAAAGCGACTGGATGAACATCAACGTGAATGACAATATCTACATCACCGCCAGGCGATCCGGTGCAGAACCCTACATCTCCGATGAAAAGGGAAACAAACTCGTGGAACTGAAGCGAGTCTCAAAATAAACAAGCCGGTAAAACAAATCCCCCGAAGCAGAAAGCTTCGGGGGATTCGTTATCATCTGATATTTTACTCTGCCTTCACGTCCAGACCGTTCGGAACACCGCGCCAGTCTTTGAAGGGATATACCACCTGGCGTACATGACCCACGATCATATCCCGGCTGATGGCGCCCACATAGCGGCTGTCATTGGAGTTGTTCCGGTGATCGCCCATCACGAAATACTGTCCTTCGGGAACTTCATAGGGTCCGAAAGTGTTCCGGTTTCCCGTGCGGTATTCATCATTGATATAGGGTTCTTCATACCGGACTTCCTCGTCCTGGCCCTTTTCCTTCACATACAGGTATCCGTCTTCCAGGCGGATGGTATCACCCGGCAGGCCCACAACACGCTTCACAAAGTTGGTATCGCCGCGGCCGGGATACCGGCAGATGACCACGTCAAAGCGCTGCGGATTGCCGCCGAAGGTAAACCGGGGCGCGTTTTCCTTGTCTGTGTTGCTCTGCCAGGGCAGGCACAGCCAGGTGCTGGAATAGTCATACTTGGAGACAAACATGATTTCCCCGTTTGCCAGGGTATCATCCATGGATTCTCCGTCCACCCGCACGGGCTCAAACACCAGGGAACGAATGACCAGCGCGGCCACAACGGCCACCAGAATGGTCAGCACCCAGCTGAGAATCTCCTGTCCCACAGTTTTCTTTTCCTTCTTCTTTCCCTTTTTCTGTTTATTCTCAACGGCTGCTGTTTCAACGGCCTGATTGGTCTCGCTCATTTCAGTTTGCTCCCTTCAGTCTTTCAATCTCTTTCAGGATCGTTTCCCGGTTGCAGTAATTCAGCGGGGAGAACCGGCCGCCGGCCGCTTTCTCCAGCTTCTCCAGCGCCCCTTCCCTGTCCCCGGCTTCCTCATCGTACCGGCTCAGGAAATACAGCGTGTCGATCTGGCTGTCCTTCAGGGCGTAGGCTTTATCAAACCATTCCTTCGCTCCCGCCTTGTCCTCCAGCACCCGGTATACGAACTGCCCCATGTTATCCAGGCAGATCGGATCCTCATCATCATATTCCAGCGACTTCCGGATAAACTCTTCCGCCTTCTTCTGCCCGGCTTCCCAGGCTTCCCGCGGGGAGACGGTCTCTTCTGTCTTTTCTTCTCCGGCAGTTTCTTCCGGCTCCGCAGCCGCTTCCGTCACCTGGTCAAAGTCCGGCCGCCTGGCCGCGTCGTATTTTTCCACATACAGATAACCGAGGGTCTGGTAAAGCAAGCCGGTCTCACCCTTCTGGTACTGCTGTTCCAGGGTGTTGATACCCTTGTCCACGTCTCCCAGCCGGAAGCAGCATGCCGCGTAATCCACCAGCAGCGTAACCCGCTGGTTCGGCGTCATGCCCGGAGCCTTCTGGCGCTTCACCAGGAACTCCTTCGCCTTCTGGTACTCTCCGTCCCGGATGATCATCAGGGCATAGGCCAGGTTGTATCGGGGATCGTTCAGTCCCTCCGCAAAAGCCTCTTCATACAGCTTCCGCGCTTCTTCCTTCTGGCCTTTCTGCTGAAGCCTGTATGCCTTGTTGGCTTTGATTGGTGTCAGAAAACCCATGTCATTATTGCTCCTTCAGTTTCCGTTTCAGTCTTTGCCAGCGGTATTGTAACTCATTTTGATCCGCTTGTACAGCATCGTCCTGTCCGAAGCCCGGCTCACTGAGCCGGATAATCGCCTGTTCTGTCAGGCGGAGCGCCTCCGGGATGTCCCGCAGCACATGCTCCTCATACTTGGCCAGCTCCACATAGGGCGTCACGCCGCCCCGGCCTTCCCGGATCATCTGCCGCCAGACCTCCGCGGCCTCTTCCCGCTGTCCGCTCCGCCGGTAGCTGACCGCCAGCGCCGAGGAGGCCAGGTCACCCATTCTCCCCCGGCTGGCCAACCGGTAGCACCTGCGCGCCGGTTCCGTCTGGTTCACCCGTTCCAGCGCCCGGCCCATGGAATAGACGTCCTCGCTGAAACGGATCTTCTCCGGATGCTGGTACAGTTCCGCCATGTGGTTCAGCAGGACGCAGAGGCTGGCGATATCCTGCGCGTTGTGTTTCAGGATATCCTCCAGCAGGGACATCTGTTTGGTTTTCAGGTAGGTAAAGTACCGCTGGGGCACCTCGCTTCCCGGCAGGTCATCTTCCCGGGGTTTTCCCAGCACCACTTCCTCCAGCCGGCCCAGGTTGCAGCGTCCGAGACGAAGCTTCCACAGCCGCCGGCACATATGCAGCAGGTCCAGGTGCGGAAGGTCCAGACAGTTCCGGCTCATTCGGTTCATCAGGAACCGGCTTTCCAGCAGCGGTACGTCAAAGGTGGTGCCGTTGAAGGTGCACAGCACGTCAAACTTTCCCAGTCCGGCAGCAACATGCTTCAGCAGGTAAGGTTCCTCCGGATAATCCCGCATCAGGAACTGGTGCACTTCAAATCCGTTGTCCGTCAGAAATCCCATTCCAACGAGAAAAGCCACCGTGCCGCTTCCGCCCAGGCCGGTGGTTTCCGTATCCAGATACAGGATCCGCCGGGGATCAAAATCCTCCGGCATTTCCTTTTCACTCATCAGTGCCAGGGTATCCCGGGACAACTCCAGCGCGCCGGGAAACTCCTCCGCCGGCCGGTATACGGCAAAGTGGCGGCAGTCCCTGTCTTCCGTTTCCGGGGCAGACTGCCGGGTTCCGCCTGTGCCGCCTACCGCCCTGAGCTTATCCCGAAGGTTCATTTCGTCAGCTCCTTCAGCAGGCGGATCGCTGTACGCTTCCCGTCCTCCCCGACCTCGCCCACCGGGCCGACACAGGAGGGGCAGCCGTAAGCGCAGGGACAGTCCTCCGCCACCTGCAGCGCCTTGCTCAGCAGCAGTTCCTTCATCCCGAAAGCCTTGTGGCTCAGGCCGATGCCGCCGGGCGTGTTGTCATAAAGCAGGATCGTCGGCTCGTTGGTGATCGGGCTCTTGACCTGATAGACCACGGCAATATCCTGCGGCGCGCACATCAGGTACAGCGGACATACGATGCGCAGCAGGTTTGCGATGCCCATCATCCCGTTCTTCAGCTGGTCGCTGGGAATCTTTGCCGCCAGCTTCTCCGGCAGGGTCCACCACATGGAGGTGGTGTGCATATCCGTTTCCGGCAGCTGTACATGGCCGAAACCCAGCGTCTCATGGGTATCAAATTTGATTTTCTTGAACATCGTCACCAGGGCCGTGACCTTGATCTCGCCCAGTCCGGCGATTCCGCCCTGCGGGGTCTGCTCTTCCTTCTCGATATCCAAAAGGCTCAGGTTGATGTTCAGGTCCGCGTCCGTGTAGTACCCGACGTCCACACTGCGGATGAAGGCCTTGCAGGCATCAAAGTCCAGCTTCTCCACCTGGAACTGGCGGCCCTCATGCATATAGATGGCGTTCTCATGCAGCAGCATGGGTGCGGTGAACCGGTCCATCTCGCCCACCACCCGGTGGTGTGCCGGATCGGTAATATCGATAATAATGAAGTTTTCCGCCGCCGCGGACCGGAGGGAAATCTCGCTGGCCGGGAAATCCTCCGCGGACCAGTGATACCGCCCGTCCACATGGTGCAGGATTCCCTGCTCGTCCAGGTAATCCAGCAGTTCCTGGGTGGACTGCGTGTTGCCGAATTTGTCTCCGTCCGCAAAGGGCAGCTCAAAGGCCGCGCATTTGAAATGGCTCAGCAGGATGTACAGGTTGTCCGGATTCAGCAGGGCGTTCTCCGGGCTCTGGGTCAGCAGGTAATCCGGATGGTTCACGATATACTGGTCAATCGCCGCGGAAGAGGCGATGAAGAACACAATGCTGGTCCCTTTCCGTCTTCCGGCACGGCCCGCCTGCTGCCAGGCGCTGGCAATGGTTCCCGGATACCCGCACATCACGCAGGCGTCCAGTGCGCCGATGTCGATACCCAGCTCCAGCGCGTTGGTGGATACCACTGCGTCCACCTGTCCGTTCCGCAAGCCCTTTTCAATCTCCCGGCGTTCCCCGGGCAGATAGCCGCCCCGGTAGCCCCGGACTTTGCCGGCATTGCCCAGCGGATCCCGGACCATGTCCTTCAGGTAGCGGGTCAGCACTTCCACCGTCAGCCGGGACCGGGCAAAGGTAATGGCCTGGATGCCGTTCTTGAGCAGCATCCCGCTGATGGCCCGGGTAATCGGGATCGCGCCCTGGCGGATCCCCAGCTGCCGGTTCACCACCGGCGGGTTGTAGAACACAAAGTGGCGCTCGCCCATGGGGGCGCCGTTTTCATCGATCAGGGTCACTGTACGGCCGATCAGCGTCTCCGCCAGTTCCTTCGGATTGGCGATGGTGGCGCTGCAGAGGATGAACTGCGGATGGCTGCCATAGAACTCGCACAGGCGCATCAGCCGGCGGAGCACGTTGGCCAGGTTGCTGCCGAAGACGCCGCGGTAAGTATGGATTTCGTCAATCACGATATACCGCAGGTTTTCAAACAGCTTAACCCACTTGGTGTGATGGGGCAGGATGCCGGAATGCAGCATATCCGGGTTGGTCACCACGATGTGGCCTGCCTGCCGCACGGCGCGGCGGGCCGCGGCGGGCGTATCCCCGTCGTATGTATAGGTTTTGATATCAACACCCATGCCCTCGATCATGTCATACAGCTCGCTGACCTGGTCGGCGGACAGGGCCTTTGTCGGAAACAGATAGAGTGCCCGGGAGTCCTCATTCTGCAGGATGGCGGAAAGCACGGGCAGGTTATAGCACATCGTCTTGCCGGAAGCCGTGGGCGTCACGACGGTCACGTCTTCCCCGCGGGCAATGGCTTCCAGGCTTTTCGCCTGGTGGGTATAAAGGCTGTGGATCCCCCGCTGTGCCAGCACGGGGATGAGCCTGGGATCCAGGTTGTCCGGGAAGGGGGCAGTCTTTGCCGGCCGGGCAGGGATAACCTCCCACCGGGTGACATCCTTCATGAACTGGTTGTCCCGCCTGAGCTGCTCCGCAAGCTGAGCCACGTTCATTTTTTCGTCCTCCCTCTTCCTGTGCTTTTTGTTCTCACCGATTGCCTTCATTATAAAAGTATCATTCTGCCAATGCAAGGCGAACAAACGGATTTGTCAGAATCTTTGATTCCGGAGGGAAAACATTTTTCGTTCTTGTCTGCATCCTGTTTTGTGCTATAATGGCACCCGTGTGCGCAAAAACGCACCCATGTAAGGAGTGAACAATACAAATGCGGACTGCAATATACGGAGCCGGTTCCCTGGGGACGGTCATGGGAGCCTATCTGACCCGGGAGGGCGTCCCGGTTGACCTGATCAACCGGAATCATGCCCACGTGGACGCCCTGAACCGATCCGGCGCCCACATCACGGGAACCGTTGATATGACCGTTCCGGTCAACGCCCTCCTGCCGGAGGATATGACCGGCAAATACGATATCATTTTCCTCATGACCAAGCAGCTGAATAACCACGAAACCGTCGCGTTCCTGAAGAACTACCTGGCCGGGGACGGCGTCATCGTCACCATGCAGAACGGTATTCCCGAGGACAGCATCGCGGAAATCATCGGACCGGAACACACCATCGGCGTCACCGTGGAATGGGGCGCCACCATGACCACCCCCGGCAGCAGCCGGCTGACCTCCGATCCTGAAAGCCTTTCCTTCCATATGGGCAGCATGCCCGGCATTCCGGATAACAAGCTGGAGCAGGTCAAAGCCGTGCTCGAGAAAATGTGCCCCGTGGTCATTGAAAACAACCTCCCCGGCGCCCGCTGGTCCAAGCTGCTGATCAACGCCACCTTCTCCGGCCTGGGCACCGTCATGGGCGGAACCTTCGGGGATGTGGCAAAGGATCCGGAAGCCCGGAACCTTGCGGCTTCCTGCATGAAGGAAGTGATCGACGTAGGCCGTGCCGCCGGCGTCACCTTTGCCCCGGTCCAGGGCAAGGATCTCGTCAGCCTCTTCTACTGGTCCAATCCCTTCAAGAAAATGCTGGCCAAGCTGATCATGCCCATTGCCATGAAGAAGCATGCCGCCATCGAGCCTTCCATGCTGCAGGACCTGAAGAAGCATAAGCCCTGCGAAATCGACGCCATCAACGGTGTGGTCTGCGAAAGGGGCAGCCGGGAAGGCATTCCCACCCCGCTCAACGACCGGATTGTACAGATCATCCACGAGATTCAGGAAGGAAAGAGAAAGCCCTCCAGGGAAAACCTGAAGGAGCTGGAATTGTGCCCGAATACCTGATTCAGACAAAAAGACCGGAGCAGCAATGCTCCGGTCTGTTTTTTACTTATTCTTCAGCCGTTTGTCCAGCCGCGCGGCCAGCCAGGTGCCGAAGGACTGGATAATCTGGGTAATCAGCACCAGCACGATGACCGCCAGGTACAGCACCGCGTAGCGGTAGCGCTGATATCCGTAAGCCAGGGCCAGTTTACCGAGTCCGCCGCCGCCAACCGCGCCGGACATGGCCGTGTAGCCCATGATGGTCGTGATCGCCAGGGTGATATTGGTTACCAGGCTCGGTACGCTTTCCGGCAGCATCACATGCAGGACAATCTGCATCGGGGAAGCGCCCATGGACTGAGCCGTCTCGATGATATTGGGATTCACTTCCCGCAGGCTGGATTCCACCAGCCGGGCAATGAACGGGAACGCCGCGATGGTCAGCGGCACAATGGAGGCCACCGTACCCAGGGAGGTTCCGACAATCGCGCGGGTCAGCGGGATAATCATCACCATCAGGATAATGAACGGGATGGAACGCAGCAGGTTAATCAGCACGTTCAGGAATCCCATCAGGGGCGCCGGCAGGGGCCGGATGCCCTTTTTCTCACCCGTCACAAGCAGCACGCCCAGCGGCAGGCCGATAATCACGGCAAACAGCGTTGCCAGCAGGGTGGAATAAACCGTCTCCCAGATGGCAAAGGGGAATTCTTTCTGCAGGCATTCCCAGGCTTCCTGCAGCCGTTCCGGTGTAAAAGCATTGGCAAAATTCATGCTTCCACCTCCTTCGCGGCATATTCCGCTTCAACCTGTACAGTAATGTCCGGAGTGGCGCTCAGGTAGGAAATCGCCTTGGCCAGTTCCTCCGGTGAACCGGGAATATCCAGCAGCATGTAGCCGTATGCCCGGTCTCCCACCGAACGGGTGGAAGCGCCGAGGATGCTGGCCATGATGCCGCAGTCGATCGCCATCTTCGCGATCAGGGGTTCCCGGGAGGCAACCGCTCCGTTGAAGATGACCCGTATGCGCTGTCCTCCTTCCGGGAAAACAGATCCGCCATCCGCGCTTTCGGGATAGATCAGGTTCCGGGTCGCGTTGGCACGGGGATTGGAGAACACCTCGGCCACGCCGCCTTCTTCCACCACTTCGCCGTTTTCAAGGATGGCCACGCGGTTGCAGACTTCCTGCACGACGCTCATCTGGTGGGTAATCACGATCACGGTGATGCCAAGCTTTTTATTGATGTCCCGGATCAGTTCCAGGATCGAATGGGTTGTCTTGGGGTCCAGGGCGGACGTCGCTTCGTCGCAGAGAAGTACGTCAGGCTCCGTCACAAGTGCGCGAGCAATGGCCACGCGCTGCTGCTGTCCGCCGGACAGCTGGGCCGGATAGCTGTTTGCTTTATCCGGAAGGCCGACCAGTTCCAGCAGCTCCTTGGCTTTGGCTTCTGCTGTTTTCTTGTCCGCGCCGCCGAGCCGGAGGGGCAGCATAATATTGTTCAGGCAGGTACGCTGCATGAGCAGGTTGAAGCCCTGGAAAATCATGGTGATTTTCCGCCGCATGGTCCGCAGTTCCTTCTGGCTCATGGCGCCCATATCCTTGCCGTTCACCAGCACAGAACCTTCTGTGGGCCGCTCCAGCATATTAATGCAGCGGACGAGCGTGCTCTTGCCGGCGCCGCTCATACCGATGATGCCGTACACGTCCCCGTCCTGGATGGTCAGGTTGATGTTGCGCAGCGCATCCACCGACCCGTCCAGCGTCTCAAACTGCTTGGACAGATTCTTCAGCTCAATCATGTCAAAGCCTCCGTCTTCCAGAAATACATTATATTATAGTAAGAAACCGCTTCGAAACGCAATCCTTTTTTCCGTTGAAAAGGGCATCCGGGAAATCCCGGATGCCCTTGATCTTCAGGACCGCAGATTATTCAGCCAGTCCCAGAGCGGCCAGATCGGCCTGCTGTCCGGCGTAGAGGCCCATGGGCTCCACATGCACACCGGCGATGGTCACGAAGTTGGTGCCATTGTTGGCATTGAAATCATCCTGATAGGGCTGATGGGCGAAGAAGTTCGCGAAAGCGTCTCCGTCATTCACAGCGGTGTTGGGGGTGACGTAGTCGTCAACCACGGTCACTTCCACATTGATTTCCTTTTCGGCCAGGATGTTCTTGACGATGTCCAGCACGTAGGAGTGGGGATCCAGCGTCACAACCACCTTGATGGTCTCGCCCTTCAGCGCGTCATAGTCAACGGTGGGATCGAAACCGTCTGTGGGGTTTTCCACCACGGAGATGGCCTTTTCGTTGGTTTCGAAGTAATCCTTCACCTGCTGGCTCAGGATGGCGGCAGCCAGGGCCTTGGCCTTGTCGCTGTCCTTGTCGGCAGCGTTCACGCTGACCACGTTCACGTAGGGGGATTCAGCGTTTTCATACAGCAGGGCGGCAGGCAGTTCAGCGGCCAGCGCATAGTTGCCGTTGATGGCAGCGTAGTCAACGTCCGGCAGCGCGTTGGGAACCAGAGCGGCTTCCACTTCGATGAACTCAATGTTCAGGGGATTTTCGGTGATGTCAGCGACGGTCGCGGTGATACCGGCATTCTCGTCAACCTTGATCAGTCCGTAAGCCTGCAGGAGCAGCAGGGCGCGGCCTTCGTTGGTGGCGTCGTTGGGAACAGCAATCTTGATACCGTCAGCCAGGGCGGCGGTCAGGGACAGGGTCAGTACCAGGGCAACCAGCAGAGCGATAATCTTTTTCATGGGAATTCTCCTCTCATTATTTCAAAATTCATTCAGGATTCAGTTTCAAACGGGACAACGCATCGTGATCAGTTTACATCGACGCATTCGATCGTCCCGCCAGGTCGTCTTTCCTTTCACGGCGTCTCCCTCCCTCGTGATTTGATGTTTCGTATTATATCCACCGTTTTTACCCCTGTCCAATACCTGAAAGCAATACGAAGCTATAGACTGAATCTATAGCTGATATTGTATACAGGATACCGATCTATGACTCATCGTTCTGTAGTGTATATAAAGTGGCATTATGTGTGTCATAAGTGGAGATAATTAACTTCGTTGTGACATATTTCGGTTCATTCTCAGGATGTAATGCTCATTTTTGTGGGGATCATTCCCTTTTTTGTCCGTTTTTGTCCTCTTTCGGTGTGCCGGTTGACATCCGGCAGATCTTCTGCTATTATTCAGTTAAACGATTAAACGATTGTTTAATCGTAATGAAAGTGAGGTGCCTTGATCATGAAAAAGACCTATAAAATCGAAGTGGACTGCGCGAACTGCGCCAATAAGATGGAAGATGCCGCCCGGAACACCGCCGGTGTGAAGGAAGTCACCGTCAATTTCATGGCCCAGAAGATGATCGTCGATTTTGAGGACGGCGCAGATGCCGCCGCTGTCATGAAAAACGTGCTCGCCGCCTGCAAAAAGGTGGAAGACGACTGCGAAATCTATCTCTGATCAAATAAACAGTAAGGAAGAAAGCCATGACAAAGAAGCAAAAGAAAATGCTGATCCGGATCCTTGTCGCCGCGGCGCTGATGCTTATCCTGCGGTTTGTGCCGCTGCCGCTTTCCGGGATCCCGATGTTCCTGCTCTGGCTCATCCCCTACTTTATCATTGGATATGATATCCTGCGTAAAGCCTGGAAAGGCATCCTCAACCGGCAGGTTTTCGATGAGAATTTCCTCATGGCGGTTGCCACCCTCGGCGCCCTGGCCATCGGCCTGCTGAAAACCGGTGATTATGACGAAGCCGTCGCCGTGATGCTGTTTTACCAGATCGGCGAACTGTTCCAGAGCTATGCCGTAGGCAAAAGCCGCCGGAACATCAGCGAGCTGATGGACATCCGGCCGGATTACGCCAACGTTGAGCAGGACGGGCAGCTGGTAAAGGTGGATCCGGACGAGGTGGAAATCGGCACCGTCATCACGGTGAATCCCGGGGAAAAGATCCCGCTGGACGGCATTGTGGAGGATGGAGAATCCAGCCTGAACACCAGCGCCCTGACCGGTGAAAGCGTTCCCCGGGATGTGAAGCCGGGAGATGAAGTCATCAGCGGCTGCATCAACATGAGCGGCCTGCTGCGCATCCGAACCACCAAGGTCTTCGGTGAATCCACCGTCAGCAAAGTGCTGGACCTGGTGGAGAACGCCTCCTCCCGTAAATCCCGCTCCGAAAACTTTATCGCCCGCTTCGCCCGGTATTACACCCCTGTGGTTGTCTTCAGCGCCGTTGCGCTGGCACTGCTTCCGCCCCTGGTTCGTCTGATCATCGGCCAGGCACCGGATTGGGGCGACTGGATTTACCGGGCCCTGACCTTCCTGGTCATCAGCTGCCCCTGCGCGCTGGTCATCAGCATCCCGCTGAGCTTCTTCGCGGGAATCGGCGGTGCGGGCAAGGCCGGCATCCTGGTCAAAGGTTCCAACTACCTGGAAGCGCTGGCCAATACCGGAACTGTGGTTTTTGACAAAACCGGCACCCTGACCATGGGCGTCTTCGACGTGGTGGATATCCACCACAGCGAGCTGGACCGGGAGACCATGCTGGAATACGCCGCCCTGGCGGAAAGCGCCTCCTCCCATCCCATCGCCGTCAGCATCCGGAAGGCCTGGGGCAAACCCATCGACCTGTCCCGGGTAGGCAAAGTGGAGGAGATTGGCGGCAACGGCGTTGTCGTGGAGATTGACGGCCGCCAGGTGGCTGCCGGAAACAGCCGGCTTATGCGCCATCTGGGCATTGAGCCCATTGAATGCCATAGCGCCGGCACCATCGTCCACATGGCGATCGGCAATGCGTACGCGGGGCACATCGTCATTTCCGATGTCATCAAACCCGATGCCGCGGATGCCATTGCCGCCCTGAAGCGGGCCGGCGTCCGTTCCACGGTCATGCTGACCGGCGACGGTCCTTCCGCTGCCGCCCAGGTTGCGGAAGCCCTGGGCATCGACCGGGTCCACAGCGACCTGCTGCCGGGTGACAAGGTGGAAAAGGTGGAGGAACTGCTCAGTGCAAAGAAGCCCGGTGAAACCCTGGCCTTTGTGGGCGACGGCATCAATGACGCACCGGTACTCAGCCGGGCGGACCTGGGAATCGCCATGGGCGCCATGGGCTCGGACGCCGCCATTGAAGCCGCGGACGTTGTCCTCATGGACGATGATCCCCTGAAGGTTTCCAAAGCCATCCGGATTGCCCGCAAGTGCATGGGCATCGTCCGGGAAAACATCATTTTCGCCCTGGGCATCAAGCTCGCCTGCCTGGTGCTCGGAGCGCTGGGTATCGCCAATATGTGGCTGGCTGTCTTTGCCGACGTGGGCGTGATGATCCTGGCTGTGCTCAATGCCATCCGCGCCCTGTTTGTCCGGAACCTGTAACACGGAAGGAGAATGCGACATGGAAGAGAAAAAGCTGCCCCATGACCACCATTGCGGGATCGAAGAGCAGTTCGATCATATGCCTGCCCCGGAAGCCTTCGGCGCCACCGCCGAGCTCTTCAAGCTGCTGGGCGACCCGACCCGTGTCCGGCTTTTCTGGCTGCTCTGCCACTGCGAGGAATGCGTGCTGAACCTGTCTGTGATGATGAACATGTCCAGCCCCGCCCTTTCCCATCACCTGAAGCTGCTGAAAGCCTGCGGGCTCATCGTCAGCCGCCGGGAAGGCAAGGAAGTCTATTACCGTGCCGCGGACAATGTGCAGGCTGCCGAACTGCATCACGTCATCGAACATGTGGCGGAGATCGCCTGCCCGGATTAATCCTGAATAAGCGAAAAGATATGAGGGGACGGTTCAGAACCGTCCCCTTTCGCATAAAATGCTGTAGCGGTTTGGCCTGATCTGTCGTATAATGGCGTCAGCTTACAGACGCACAAAACCCGGCAGGAGAAAAAGATGAACGCGAGAGAATTTCTGGATATTCTGCATATGGCCGATCGGCTGAAGGATACCCCGCGGCACTGCACCACGTCGAAGGGAAGAACGGAAAGTGTTGCCGAGCACAGCTGGAGGATCTCCCTGATGGCATTCCTGCTCCGGCACGAGTTCCCGGAGCTCGATATGGATAAAGTAGTGGATATGTGCCTGATCCACGATCTGGGGGAATGCTTTACCGGGGATATCCCGACCTTCCTGAAGACCAGTGCGGACAGGGAAACCGAGGATTCGCTGCTGGATCAGTGGGTGAAATCCCTGCCGGCGGAAGTGTCCGCCGACCTGGCTGCCCTGTACCGGGAAATGGACGCCCAGGAGACCATGGAATCCAAAGTCTATAAAGCCATGGACAAGCTGGAGGCCGTAATCCAGCATAACGAGTCTCCCTTAAGCACCTGGTCGGACAATGAGTATGAGCTGAACAAAACCTACGCCTTTGATACCGTGGTCTTCTCCGACTGGCTGATGAACCTGCGGAAAGAAATCCTTGCGGATACCCTGGTGAAGATGGAGACAGAAAAGCCGCTCCCGGAAGCATAAATAAACATGAAAAAGGATCAGGCTCAAGGCCTGATCCTTTTGTTTGTCATTTTTCAGATATCATACTTTTTCAGCAGCAGGTCCAGTCCTTCCCGCAGCAGGATGGCTTCCCCGACGCCTTCCCGCTTCGCCAGCTTGGCCAGCCGCTGCAGCTGGTCCTGGGTGAAATGGCTGGTCTTGGGCACCATTTTTTCTTCCTTGGCCATGGTCACCTTGTTACCACCGGCAACCTTTGCCCGGTAAAGCGCGCCGTCCGCCTTCCGGATCAGTTCCGCGCAGCGGCTGGCGTCTTCAAAAGCCGTCGCCATACCGATGGTGATGGTCTGCCGTTCCCCGTCCGGCGTTTTTACGCTGTAGTTGTTCTTCAGGTCGTTCAGCAGCAGGAAGATTTCCTCCCGCTCCAGTGTTCCCCGGAAGATGACGCCGAATTCGTCCCCGCCGATCCGGAAAACCTTCGCGCCTTCCGGCAGGTTATCCCGGATATATTTCCCGGCCTCGATCAGGACCTGGTCCCCTGTTTCCCGGCTGAAATCCTTGTTGATATGGTCAAACCGGTCACAGTCAATCAGGGCAATCGCCACCACTTCGCCGTTCGCTTCCGCGTCCGAATTCAGGATACCGGTCAGTTCCTCGTCAAAAGCGTCTCCGACCGGGAACTGCAGCGCATCGTTCACCGCTGAAATCTTCTTTTCAGCGTGGATCCGTCCCAGTGCCTTGTGTTCTTCCGCGGTAATCGGTCTCATCTTTTCGTTCTTCGCCGTCATGTTATATTCTCCTTTCGGTAATTTTCTATGATATTATTTCAGAAATAATATCTGTTGGCTAATATGTATCACATCATTCTTTATATGTCAATACCCAAAATAAAAAATCCGGAAAAGCTTTCCGGATTTTCCTTGCATTCCGTCAAATGCAGCAAAACAAATCATCACATCAGAGCGTCCGGGCTGTAACCCGGCGCTCTGATATTTCATGTGCGAAGCACCTTTCATATTCGACAAAGTCGAATATTTCACATCAGCCGCAGGCTGATATTTCATTTCCGGTTTAAGCCTGCGACTTAAACCGGAATACATTCCAGGATTCCTTCTTTAATACCGCGGTGAGGATTCCCTTTTCCGCCTTGGTATCTTCATTCCTGCGGGGCAGGATCCGGTCCGGGTGGTCCCAGGTATTGGCCGCATGCTCATCTTCCGCGAACATTTCAATGTGCTCCGCGAACTTCCAGCCCTCGAAACCGCGCACGTCCAGCTTCAGTTCCTGTTCCTCCGCAGGATCGCCGTTGATCACAAACACGGTCAGTTCCCCGGCTTCCTCGTTCAGCGCCGCAGCCGCCTGTACCGTCTGCACACCGGTGAATCCGCCGTACTGGTTCATGTCGTCAATAGCATAGCCCGGTACGTCGTAGGTGTCGCAGCTGACCTCGCACTGCAGGGATACACCCTTCGCCCAGCGGATCATCTGGGTAAAGGGATAATGGGCCGCGCCCTTCCATACATGCTCCCGGTCTGTTGCACACAGCGCGCCGAGGCCGCCGGTGGCGCAGCCGATCTTGATGCGGTCCGCGTGGCGCAGCATCACCAGCATGGTGCTGGCCATACCCAGCGTCTGGAGCATTTCATGATCCCTCGGCGGATTCCGGAGGGTGGACCAGTCGTCCGGATCATGCCGGACATAGGTCCTTCCGGGCACAAAGACGCCGAACATATCCGCGTTCTGCCGTCCAGCCAGGCCCAGGTGCATTTCTCCCTTCGGCCGGATCATGCTGCCGTACTCGTCCAGAGCCAGCATCATCTTCCGCGGGGAGCGGATCTTCGTCTTCACAAAATCGCACAGGGCGATCTCCGTACGGATATAATCCTCAAACGCCTGGTATCCTGCCAGCAGCGCCTGCGGCATTTCCGGCGGAGCCGGATGGTAATGATGCAGGGAGATATAATCCACCGCCGCGTAGCACTGTTCCAGCACCTGCAGGTCCCAGTCCGGATAATGGTTCAGGAAGGGAGAACTGGATACACAGGCAATGGTCTCAATAGACGGATCCACCCATTTCATGGCCTTGCTGGTTTCATGCGCCAGCACGCCGTAGCCCCGGGGATCCTTTTCCCAGGACGCGATCTGCCACGGTCCGTCCATCTCGTTGCCCAGGCACCAGGTCTTGACCTTGTAAGGCTCCGCGTGGCCGTTTTTCTTTCTCAGGTCGGACCACCAGGTTCCGCCCTGGAAGTTGGTATATTCCACGCAGTCCGCCGCGTCCTGCAGCGTACCTGTTCCCAGGTTTACGGTATAGATTGCTTCCGCGCCGGCCTTCTCCGCCCACTGCAGATACTCATCATGACCCACGTCGTTCGGGATATACTGGAACCAGGCCATGTCCAGATGCGTTTTCCGCTGTTCCTTCGGGCCGATGGAATCCTTCCACTGCCAGCCGGATACAAAGTTGCCGCCCGGCAGACGGACCGCCGGAAGTCCGGTTTCCTTCAGGGCTTCGTAAAAATCCTTTCGCAGTCCCTGCTCATCCGCCGTGGGGTGCTTCGGGTTATACATGCTGCCGTTCACCATGGATCCGATAGGCTCCAGGAACGCGCCGAACAAACGTCCGGAAATCTCCCCGATTTTAAAATCCGGATGAAGTGTCATGCTTGCTTTTTTCATTTTCTCTGTCTCCCTGTGTTTTTATTGGAGTCCGATTGCCGTAACGGTGAACTGCTTTCCTTCCTCTGTTACCCTGATTTCCAGCGTGTGCTCCGCGGCCTCACGCTTATCCAGGACCAGCACCACTTCGCTCTGGCCCCATTTTCCTTCACCGCCCCTGACCGTCATGACTTTCTCTCCGTCAATCAGGATATCCGTCGCGCCGAAAAGCTCACTGTTCGTCGCCTTCCAGGCCACCAGGCACTTCCGGAAAACGCCTTTCACCGTCAGGGGATCCATCGGATCCTTCACGTCATGGTAGAAGTTTTTTCCGCAAACCTGGCCGATCGGCTGGTTGTGGTAGCTTGAAGAGTCTGATCCCGGGAAACCGCTGCGTTCCACAATGAACTCATCCGTTTCCGTCTCTCCGAAAATGGTTTTCAGGCCCATGAAGTCCGTTCCATATACCGGCTTCACATCCAGGTCCGGAGCTTCATCCGTTTCCGCCCCCGCCGCGTCCTCCACCGCCTGCATCAGGCAGTCCGTCATGATCCGGTGTCCCAGGGAGGTCGGATGGTATTCATCGGCAAAAAATCCTTCCGGGGTCAGCTTTTTGCCGATGTGGGCATAAAAGCCGTCCTTGATGGAAACCATCATCAGGTTATAATTCTTTCCGATTTTCTTCAGGTCATCCTGCAGGTTGAACCCGTTCCGGAACACCGCAAACAGCAGGATCACCGCCGGTTCGTTCGGCGCGTCCAGGATCTCCTTCACCATGGACTCGAAGCACCGGTGTCCGGTCGGTTCCTGCCAGTCATTCACAGAAAACTCAATCACCACGATATCCGGCAGTCCGTCCGTATCAACAGCCGGTATCCTGTCCACAATCTCCCGCTGATACCGCATATACCCAAAGGGAGAAGGCGTGCCGCCCACGCCCGCGTTGACAAAGCGTACATTGGCGCCGTCCTCCGCGCCGTATGCCTTCTTAAACCTGTCGTGGAAGCGGGCCGCCCAGCATTCCTGATAAGTGTTTGCTCCCGCACCTTCCGTAATCGATCCGCCGATGGTCGCCAGCGTGATTACCTCGCCGCGCTGTGCCCGGGCAATCACATTCTTCAGCCTGGCGTTATTACCCGTGCTCATGACGGAATCCTTCAGTGCCTGGAGGTACCATTCCTTTTCAAACATAGTCTTCTTTGTTTCTCCCCATGCAGTGTTTGCCCACAGCAGCACCAGCACTGCCAGCGCTGCCGCCCATCTTTTCACTTTCATCTCTCCGGCTCTCCGTTTCAGATGCTTTGCTCATAGCATACCTGCGCCGGTCAGGCGCGTCAAGCATCAATCTTGCTCCCCCTTGCGGATTTCCGGCAACATCGTTACAATGGACTGCGGTGCGGTACTCCAGCCCCGCCGGTTGATACAGAAAGGATCCCGTATATGGAAAAAGAAAACCTTACCTGGGAGGAAGTCTCCACCGAGCATATTGTTCAGGATGAATGGATCGACTTCCGCAAATCCGCGTACCGTTCTCCTGACGGCCGGATTTTCCAGCCTTATTACAGCTTTACCCGCCGGAACTACGTGGTGATTGTCGCCTCGGATGAGGAAGGACAGTTCCTGTGCGTCCGCCAGTTCAGGCACGGCATCGGGCAGGTCACCACCGAATTCCCTGCCGGCGCGATTGAGCAGAAAGATGGAGAGGATCCCGCGGAAGCCGCCCTGCGCGCGGCCAAACGGGAGCTCCGGGAAGAGACCGGCTATGAATCCGATCACTGGCGCCCGCTGCTGATGATCCCGGCCAACGCCACCATCTGCGATAACTACGCCTGGCTTTTCGCCGCTGAAAACTGCCGGAAAACCTCCGTCCAGGAACTGGACGAGATGGAGCGGATCAATGTACTGAAACATTCCGCTGAAGAAATCGACGCCATGCTCGCCGGCGGCACTTTCCCGCAGGCCGTCCACGCGCTGGCCTGGCTGCTGTCAAAGAAGCAGGCATAACCCGTATATCATCAATTGAAGAGCCGTTCTATTTTTCCGGATTTGGAAGGATAGAACGGTTTTTTCTTTCCGATCAACTCTGTTTCCAGGCCGAAACGCAAGTAAAATCAATCCTGTAAGAACTTTCCGAAAGAGGTGTTTCTCCGGGAGAAAAAAGAAAAAAGGGGTCTTCTCAAAATCGGTCAACGGTTTTATGATGCTATTGACCGGATCGGTCAACGGAGGTGCACCGTCTATGAACGAAAAGTTCTTTTCCCTTCCTGCTGAAAAGCAGCAGGCGATCCTCAACGCGGGTTACCGGGTTTTCTCCCGGAACTCCTACAAGAACAGCCCCATGAGTGAAATTGCGGAGGCGGCGGGCATCAGCAAAGCCCTGCTGTTTCACTACTTTCACAACAAAAAGGAGCTGTACCTGTATCTCTGGGAGAAAAGTGCGGAGACAACCATCGAGTATATGACCCGGTTCGGCTGCTATGACAAAATGGACCTGTTCGATGCCATGGAGCTCGGAACCATCGCCAAGCTGGAAATCAGCCGCCTCTATCCGGATATGAGCAATTTCAGCGTCAAGGCATTTTACGAAAAGGATCCGGAAGTCTGCCCCGCCATTCAGGAAAGCTATCACCGTCACTATAACCTGAAGGTGGATAAAATCCGGCTGAACCTGGAACCGGATCAGTTCATCCCGGGGCTGGACATTCCGATGATGTACCGCGAGATGTACTGGGCCGCGGAAGGCTATCTCTGGGAGATGCTGCAGCAGGGCGACATGGATATCGACAAGGTGGAGAAGGACTTCAGGAAGCTGATGGCCTTCTGGAAAAACCTATACAAACGGAAAGAGTAAACCTGACATTCAACGAAAAGAGGGAGTCAATTGGAAAGCAAAGCAATCTTCGCCGACAACCTGACCAAATACTACGGCAAAGCCCGGGGCATTGACGGCCTGGACCTGGCTGTTGCCCCCGGCGAATTCTTCGGGTTTATCGGCCCCAACGGTGCCGGTAAGTCCACGACCATCCGCACGCTGCTCGGGCTGATCTCACCGACCGCCGGCAAGGGCCAGGTGCTTGGCATGGATATCGTCAGAAACAAAAAGGCGATTCTGGAACGGGTCGGCTACCTGCCCTCGGATACCGCCTTCTACAACGGCATGAAGGTCCGGGATATGCTGAAGCTGTCCGCGGATCTGCGCCGGAAAGACTGCGGCGCTGTATCGGCGGAGCTGTGCGAACGCCTGCAGCTGGACCGGGACAGGAAAGTGGAAGACCTGTCCTTCGGCAACCGGAAAAAGGTCGGCATCGTCTGCGCCCTGCAGCACGAACCGGAGCTGCTGATCCTGGACGAACCCACCGGCGGCCTGGATCCCCTGATGCAGCATGAATTCTTCAGCATTCTCCAGGAAAGGAATCAGAAAGGAACCACCGTATTCCTTTCCAGCCATATCCTGTCTGAAATCCAGCGTTACTGCAGCCGGGCGGCTGTCATCCGTGAAGGAAAAATCATCGCCTGCGACAGCGTGGAGAAGCTGGCCAAAACCGGTGCCCGCCGCGTTACCCTGCGGGGCAGCCTGAAGCCGGACGCCCTGCCGGAAGCCCGGGACTGGAAGGAAACAGACGGCACGGTCAGCTTTCTCTACAATGACGAGATGAATCAGCTGGTCCGTACGCTGGCCGCCGCGGATATCCGGGAGCTGACCGTTGCGGAGCCGGACCTGGAAGAAATTGTCCTCCATTTTTATGAGAAAGGCGGTGACCAGGCATGACCCTGATCCGTCATGAACTGAAGCAGGCCTGGAAAGCGCTTCTGATCTGGACCCTGTCCATCGGCGCGTTTATCGTCATCTGCCTGTTTATGTATCCCGAGATGAAGAGCCAGATGAACAGCATCAGCTCCATCTTTTCCTCCATGGGCATGTTCTCCTCCGCCTTCGGGCTGGACACGCTGGACTTCGGTTCCCTGAAGGGATTCTACGGGATTGAATGCGGCAACATCCTCGGCATCGGCGGCGCGCTTTTTGCCGCACTGATCGGCATTGCCGCCCTGGCGAACGAAGAAAAGAACGGTACAGCGGAATTCCTGCTGACGCATCCCCTGCGCCGCACTGAAATCATCACTGCCAAGCTCATCTCCGTCCTGATCCAGATCCTGATCCTGAATGTGGTCGTCTGGCTCATGGCTGTCGGTTCCATCGCCGTCATCGGCGAGCCTGTTCCGTGGAAGGAAATCACGCTGCTTCATACAGCCTACTTCCTGCTGCAGGTGGAACTGGCCTGTGTCTGCTTCGGCATCTCCGCCTTCCTGTGGAAGGGCGGCATCGGCATCGGGCTGGGACTGGCCATCGCCCTGTATTTCATGAATATCATCGGCAACCTGACCAGCAAGGCCGACGTGCTGAAATACATCACACCCTTCGGTTATGCCGACGGTTCGGAGATTTTCAATAAAGGCGCCCTGGACGGCTGCAAGCTGCTGATCGGCCTTGCGGTTTCCCTCATCGGCGTCGCCCTGGCTTACTGGAAATACAATAAAAAAGATATCCGGTAATCCGCCGGATATCTCAATCATCAAAGTTCCTTTTCCCCTCCGGAATAAAGATCCTGGTACAATCCCAGTTTGATCAGTTTGTTCCGGAGGCTTTTCATATCCTCCCAGGCTTCCTTCTTCTTGTCCGGATCCCGGAGCAGCGCCGACGGATGATAGGTCGGCATCATCCACACGCCCTTCCGTTCCGTCCATTTTCCCCGCTCCCGGGTAATCCGGATTTCCGGATCCAGCACGTTCCGGGCTGCGGTACTGCCCAGCAGCACGATCACCTTCGGCCGGATCAGCCAGGTCTGCATCCGCAGGTGAATCCGGCAGGCTTCCGCCTCCTCCGGCGTCGGCACCCGGTTGTGGGGCGGACGGCATTTCACAATATTGCAGATATATACCCGGTCCCGGGGCAGCTGGATTGCTTCCAGCATTTTTGTCAGCAGCTGTCCCGCTGCGCCGACAAAGGCAAGGCCTTCCTCGTCCTCTGTCTGTCCCGGGCCTTCGCCGATAAACATCAGCGGGGACTGCCGGTCTCCCTGTCCGGGAACCTTGTGCAGGATATGCTGGCAAAGGGGGCAGAGCCTGCATTCCGCCACCTGCTTATCAAAAAGCTCCCAGGTGATCTCCGGCATGATATAACCTCCCTGTTCCGGGTTTGTGTTCTGATGGTACAAAGTATAGCACAGGAAAAAGGCCTCAACAAGCGACACCCGCCGGGGCTTCCTTGTTGACATCCTTCCCGTATGCTATACTCTTCCTGCCAGAAAAAGACAGGGGGGATATCATCAGATGAGCGCACAGGAGCAAAGAATCCAGCATCCCTTCGGGCCGCTTTTCTGTCCGGAAAGCCGGATCCTGATCCTTGGGTCTTTCCCTTCGGTGAAATCCAGGGAGCAGAACTTCTTCTACGGTCATCCGCAGAACCGGTTCTGGAAGGTAATCGCCGCCCTGTTTGACCGGCCGGTACCGACATCCATTCCCGAAAAAAAAGAACTGATCCTGAGTCATGGCCTGGCGCTCTGGGATTCCATCGCCAGCTGCGTCATTACCGGTTCCTCGGATGCCAGCATCCGGGAGGTCCGGGCCAATGATCTCAGGATCATCCTGGATTCCTGTCCGATTGAGCGGATTTACTGCAACGGACGGAAATCCCATGAAATGTATAACAAATATATCCTTCCCGTACTGGAAAGGGAGGCCATCTGCCTTCCCTCCACCAGTCCGGCCAACGCCCAGTGGTCGCTGGAAAAGCTGACCGCCGCCTGGGCTGTCCTGAAAGAATAATCCATCCGGATCAGAAATGATCCTCCACCAGGATGGGCTTGCGTACAAACACCTTTTCGAGCACGGCTTCGTTGCCGGACACCGTCACGTCAGGCCGGTACATTGCTTCAGCCAGGCTCACGGCGCCGACCGCCATCTGGCCGAAGGCCTGGATGGAAACCGTCAGGTCCGGCGTCTCTTCTGTCTGTTCAACGCTGTTTCCGCAGATCTTCCAGGTTCCGTTGTTTTCAGGAATCTGCGCGTCGCCTTCCACCCGGATGACAAATGGACTGTCATCCGGTTTTTTGATGATCTCCAGGACCCGCTTCACGTTCATCGCCCGGACCATATAGCTCTGGGTAGCGGTCTGCTGGATATCGTAAGCCCGGGGCGTCTGGATCACGGAAAGCAGCTGCAGGCAGGAAGGCAGGAACAGCCGGATGGTACCGTAGTCCGCGGTAAAGCGGGCCAGGAAGCCCAGGATCGCGTAGAAGCCGGCCTTGCCGTCCCAGGCCAGGTCCTTCACAGTCAGGATCGCCGCCGGATCATTCCGCACGTCCTGGAAAATCAGGTAAGCCACGGTTTTTCCGTTTTCCTTCAGCAGGTAGCAGAACTTCCGGTCCTTGTAGTATTCGCCCTTGATGAGATCTGTCATCATTTTGTCGTCCCGGTACATAGCCAGGTTGAAGCTGTCCGCGAACCGGTTGTACAGCGCCGTATACTCACTCACCGGATCACCGGGCTTCCACAGTTCCGCGTCTCCGGAAAAGCGGTAGCCGCTCAGCACAGCCGGTACGAATTCATAATAATCCTGCCACCGGACGGTTTCATAGCCAAACTTGCGGTAAAACGCGTGGTTAAAGGGATACAGGGTGGAAATGATTTCCCCGTTCCGGTAAGCTTCCGGAATCAGCTTTTCAAAAATCGCCTTCACGGCGCCGGTATTCCGGTATTCCGGCAGGGTGGACACGGCTCCGATTCCGCCATTCCGGATCTTCTGTCCGTCCAGGCGGGTATCATAGCGGTTATTGATAATCCGCGCCATGATCTTTCCGTCTTCGGAAAACGCTCCCCAGTCTTCATCCTGGCTCTTCAGGCTCTCCTCCCGGTTCTTTTCCGGATCTTCCATCTTCATATGGAAAGCGACGGTGGAAATCAGGTTCGCCTCAAAATGTTCTTCCGGTTTCAGTAGACGTACTTCCATTCTTTTTTTCTCCTGTTGTTTGTTTCTGTTATTTCCGGGCCGGTCCTTTATTCAGCCGGCCAGTTTTCCTTTATATCCGGCAGGATATTCCAGTCCGCGGGCAGCCAGTCCACCGTGTCCAGTTCTTCCCTGCCCAGCCATTTTGCGGCTTCGTGTTCCAGCAGTTTCGGTTCCCCGGATGTAATCTCGCACCGGTAGCACTGCATGGAAAGGTGAAATTCGGGATAGTCATATTCCACGTCGCAGACGTGGGAAAGCACGGTGATTCCGGTATCCAGTTCCTCCCGGATTTCCCGGACCAGCGCCTCCTCCGGTGTTTCTCCCGGCTCGATTTTTCCGCCGGGAAATTCCCAGTAGTCCCGCCAGGCGCCGTATCCACGCTGCGTGGCAAAAAGCTTTCCCTCATGGAAAATCAGCGCCGCCACTACCCGAATGGTTTTCATTCCTGTATCCTGCCTTTTGCTTGTTTACTCAATCCCGGTCATGTCATAGTTTTCCAGCCAGTTCTTTGCCGTGCTGCACACGGTTTTCAGGCATTCCTCATCGAAGGGGCTGACCAGTCCGGCGTTCGCCAGCAGCTCGGTAAAGGTGCGGCTTCCGCCCTGCTTTGTATAGGCCATGTAGTGTTTCCAGGCCTTTTCCCGGCTTTCCTGCAGCATCGCCCAGATTTCCAGCGAAACGGTCTGCGCCAGGCAGTAGTCAATGTAGTAGAACGGGCTGGCATAGATGTGGCTCTGCCGCTGCCAGGCTTCCCCGTCTCCGTAGAAAGGAATATCTCCGTCCAGCCGGGCCCAGGGGGTGTAGATTGCGGAAAGCTCCTTCCAGGCATTGTGCCGCTCACGAGGCGTCCAGCCCGGATTCTCATACACCAGGTGCTGGAAATGATCCACCATCGTTCCGTAGGGAATAAAGGTAAGGGCACCGGCCAGGTGGCTGTAGAGGAACTTCCGGGTATCGTCCCCGAAGAAGTTTTCCGCCCAGGGCCAGGCCAGGAATTCCATGGACATGGAGTGCACCTCGCAGGATTCCATGCTGGGCCAGATATAGCCCATGGGTACGCGGTCCCGGTTCATGTAGGCCGCGAATGCGTGACCTGCTTCGTGGGTCACCACTTCCACGTCATGCTGGGTTCCGTTGAAGTTGGCAAAGATGAACGGCACGCCGTAATCCATGATACCGGTGCAGTATCCGCCGCCTTCCTTGCCCTCGGTGGAAAGCACGTCCATCAGCTTTCCTTCCAGCATCATCCGGAAGAACTCGCTGGTTTCCGGGGAAAGCTCGTCATAGAACTTTTTGCCGGCAGCCAGGATATCATCCGCAGTCCCCTGGGGTCTCGGATTGCCGGAGCGGAATTCCAGTGCGTTGTCCGCATAGCTCATGGGATATTCCTTGCCCAGGCGCTTTGCGTGGGCCCGGTAAATGCTGTCTGCCACGGGTACCAGGTAGGTTCTCACGGCCGCCCGGAACTTCTCCACGTCCTCTTTGGTATAGCAGTTGCGTCCCATGCGGTAGTAGCCCAGCTGGGTGAAGCCTTCATAGCCCATCTTCCGGCCCATGCTGTCCCGCAGCTTCGTCAGCTTGTCGTAGATCTCATCCAGCTTGTCCTGGTGATCCTTGTACCACTGTCCTTCAGCCTTCCAGGCCGCCAGCCGTCTTGCGTCGTCCGCGTCGGTCTTGAAGGGAGACATCTGGGAAATGGTATATACCCCGCCCTCAAAAGGAATCTGGGCGGAAGCAATCAGCTTCTGGTATTCGTTGCGCAGGTCGTTCTCCTGCTGCAGCTCCGGGATAATGTCCGGAGAGAAGGTCTTCAGGTCCATCTCCGCCTTGATAAACATCAGGTCGCCGTATTCCGCGGCGAAATCCGCCCGGAAAGGGGATGCCAGCATGGCCGCTGTCCAGGCCTGGTCATATTCCTGCAGTTCCGGCCAGGTCTGGTTCCAGAAATTGTTTTCTTCATCGTAGAAGGTGTCCCGGGTATCGATGGAGTGGCGGACGCTGGCCAGTGTTCCCATCGTGTCCACATGGCGTTCCAGCTGATCCTTCTCCAGGAATACCGCCTTCGCTTCCTCATAGGTGGCCGCGGCCTTCAGGCGTTCGGTCAGGCCCTTCCACTGTTCTTTAAGCTGTTCCGCGTCCGGACGTTCATAGCGCATTTCGGGAAAAGTAATCATGGTTTTTACTCCTTCAGTCTGTAGAGGATTGGGAATCCTCCCGGATTGTATCATAAAAACCATGATCTGTAATTCGTTTATGCGATTGTATACAGAGAAATCGACATTTTCAGGCTTTTGATCCGTTTTTGCCGAGCCTGCCCTTGAAATCCGCATAGCTGAACGCGGTCAGTTTTGCAAACTGTCCTTCCCGGTCCATCCCGTAAATGTCCGGCAGCGGCATTCCGTTGAAGGTGTTGTTCTTGCAGGTGGTATAGATCGCCATATCGCCGAACACCAGCCGGTCTCCCGGCTTCACCCCGGCGTCAAAGCCGTATTCACCGATCACGTCCCCCGCCAGGCAGGTAGGCCCTGCCAGCCGGTATGGATTCTTCAGTTCGCCTTCCGTTTCGCCGTTCATCAGCGGCGGCGTATAGGGCATTTCAATCACGTCGGGCATATGGCAGGCCGCGCTTACGTCCAGCACCGCCGTCCGGATGCCGTTGTTCTCCGTCACATCCAGCACCGTGGTGACCAGGTAGCCGGCATTCAGCGCAACGGCTTCGCCCGGCTCCAGATAAACCTGCAGCTGCCACTTTTCCTGTGCCCGGCGGATCAGGTTCTCCAGCCGCGGCAGATCATAATCCTCCCGGGTAATGTGATGTCCGCCGCCCATGTTCAGCCACTTCATCCGGGGCAGCACGTCGCCGAAGCCGTGTTCCACCGCCTCCAGGGTCGTCTCCAGGGCATCGGAATCCTGCTCGCACAGCGTATGGAAATGCAGGCCGTCCAGCAGTTCCAGCAGTTCTTCCGTCATTTCCCGATTCCACACATCCCGTGTCACGCCCAGGCGGCTGCCCTTTGCGCAGGGATCGTAAATTTCATGCCCCTCCTGGGTGGAGCATTCCGGATTGATCCGCAGCCCGATGCTTTTTCCGTTTTCCTTTGCTGCTTTCCCGAACTGCTTCAGCTGGTTCACGGAATTGAACACGATATGATCCGCGTACCGCAGCAGTTCTCCGAATTCATCCTCCCGGTAGGCAGCGCAGAAAACGTGCACCTCTTTCCCCGGCATTTCCTCCACGCCGAGCCGGGCCTCATACAGGCCGCTGGCCTCTGTTCCGGCAAGACAGGGTGCCAGGAGCGGATAGAAATCATAGTTAGAGAAGGCCTTCTGGGCAAGCAGGATCCGGCACCCGGTGCGTTCCGCCACCGAGGCCAGGATCTTTCCGTTTGCCTTCAGCCGTTCTTCGTCAATCACGTAGCAGGGCGTCCGGAGGGGGGCAAAGCAGTCCGGCGCGTTGCGGCCGGCAAGCCCTTTGAACACTTCGTTCTTTTTCATCAGTCCACCAGTACCGGGTTAAAGTTCTCCCTGCGGGGCAGGCCGTAGCGGTCCAGCGCGTCCAGGAAGGGATCGGGATCAAACTCTTCCACCGTGTACACGCCGGGCTTGTTCCATTTGCCGGTCAGCAGCATCATGGCGCCGCACATGGCCGGCACACCCGTGGTATAGCTGATCGCCTGGCTTTCCACCTCGCGGTAGCATTCCTGGTGATCGCACACGTTGTAGATGTAGTAGGTCTTTTCCTTGCCGTCCTTCTTGCCGGTGAAGATGCAGCCGATATTGGTCTTGCCGTGGGTTCTCGGGCCAAGGCTGGCCGGATCGGGCAGCAGCGCCTTCAGGAATTTGATCGGCACAATCTCGTGTCCTTCAAACATCACGGGGGTGGTGGACAGCATGCCCACGTTTTCCAGGCAGCGCATATGGGTCAGGTAGCTCTGGCCAAAGGTCATGAAGAAGCGGATCCGCTTTACTTCCGGAATGTTCAGCGCCAGGGACTCAATTTCCTCATGGTGCAGCAGGTACATATCCTTCTGTCCCACATCCTCGAAGTTGTATTCCCGCTTGATGCTCATCGCGGGAATCTCCACCCACTTGCCGTTTTCCATGTAGCTTCCGGGC